>CESG01020729.1_pt1 | contig 74897 bp, 73 predicted proteins | sample 531121 | NCBI WGS metagenome assembly CESG01 (sample SAMEA2621287, study PRJEB7988) | marine metagenome | biome: marine biome (ENVO:00000447); feature: mesopelagic zone (ENVO:00000213); material: "saline water (ENVO:00002010), including plankton (ENVO:xxxxxxxx)" | depth 800 m
GAGCCTCGCTGGCGATACGGCGGTGGTTTCCAGCTTCGGGGCCGACAGCGCCGTGCTCCTGCACCTCATTTCGCAGATCGACCCGAATGTACCCGTGCTGTTTCTGGACACGGGCAAGCACTTCCCCGAGACGCTGGCCTATCGGGACGAACTGACCGACCGGCTCGGGTTCAGGCGCATCGATCTCTATCCCGAAATCGCCGATTTGAAGGCGCGTGACGAAAGCGGGCTCAGATGGTCGTACGACCCGGATGGCTGCTGCGAATTGCGCAAGGTCAGGCCACTGGCCAAGGCGCTGGAAGAATACGATGCAAGCTTCACAGGTCGCAAGGCTTTCCAGTCGTCGACCCGCGCCAATCTGCCGCGTTTCGAAGTCGATGCGTCCGATGCGCAGGGGCGGCTGAAGATCAATCCGCTGATCGACTGGTCCGCCGACGACATCACCGCCTATTTCGAAAAGCACGATCTGCCACGCCACCCGCTGGTGGAGCGCGGCTTTCCCAGCATCGGCTGCATGCCGTGCACGCGGCCGGTGGCCGAAGGCGAGGACGCCCGTGCGGGACGCTGGTCCGGCTGGGACAAGGTCGAATGCGGTATTCACCGGCCCGGCGAAGAACCGTTCCTGTAAGGCCGAAAGTGGCGCCGACACGCAATTCGGCGCCACTCGTCAGATCAGGGCGCGGCATTACATCCGTTCGACGGTCGCCGTTTCCCCATCGGCATTGGTCGATGTCCACACGCCATCGGCGCCGACCACTTCCGTGTTGCATTTCTCGGCGCCCATATCGCCTTCCTCGCGATATTGTTCGTCGACCGTCCAGCAATAGTCCTGAGGCGATTTCTGGACCCAGCGGCCGGTTTCGACCACGGTGCCATCCGCATCGGTCTGTATGTATGTGCCGTCGGGCTTGAGTTCTTCCGTGAAGACATCGCCGCCTTCGGTAGTGACACGGTAGGTTCCCGGCGCAGGCTGGCCGTCGGCGGCCATGACTTGCGCAGGTTGCGTTGCAGCAGCTTCGGGAGCTTGCGCGTCAGGTTCCTGTTCGGCAGGCTTTGAACAGCCGGCGAGCGCAGTCGCTGCGGCGAGCACAATCAGATATTTCATGCAATGATCCTCCGTTCGCGACCCGATGGCGAAGGCGGATGTTTCCGTTCACGAGTCGCGACCCGAAAGGGAAGGTATAGGCTGAAAGCCCGGCGCTGGGAAATATGGGCCGTATGCTCGTTGCAGGCGGAACCTGATCGGTAATGCGGAGTGACGAAGTGCTCATTCCGCCAGCGTGGCTGCAAATTGCCGCAATCCTCGCGCGCGCCGACGAGGCCGAGTGCTCCGTCATTCGCGACATAGCCGACGTCAGCGATGCAAGTCTTTCCAAAAATCTCTCGGCTCTGGCGGTTGTGGGCTGTGTTTTGATTGAATAGATCCCAAGCGAGGGCTGTCAGTGGACTTGGGAGGCACTGATTACCGAGGGGCGCCGTTTTGGAACGCTGGCGGAACAAGCCTTTTCGAGTAAAGTGCCGGCAGCGACTGAACCTTGCGTTCTGCTAGCAAACTTCTTTGCGAACGTCGGTTTTTCGCGAGGAGAAGCCAGATCGGACTGACGGGATTTTTCGATTTATGGTTAAGTCACATTGGGTCGTGTATCTAGAATGGCACAGGACGGTGCAATTTGATGGTTAGACGGTAAGGAGAGGCGAGGCTGATCTCGGCATCACTCGTACTGTCGATCCTGAGCCAAACGCGCTGATCGTTGCCCCAGAGGTAGGTCGGCGTTTTTTGGCCAAGCCATTCCCGTAGCCCCTCGACGTTGGAGCAGACTTCGAGAAACGGCTGATCCTCGGCTACGCAACGATAGTTAATTTCCTCGTTACCTTTCAGAAAGGCACGGTAGCGTGCAAGACCCCAGCCGGCTCGGTCGAGATCAATGGACCGGTAACCGGATATCTTGACATAGCCCTTGCTAGGACAATCTCCCGAAGGATCTGCTAGAGCAATCTGGCGTTGGCTATGAACCCCTCTTGCTCTGTCGACCCACCACCTTTTTGTATCCGTAGTCTCTCCGGTTCGTTTAAGCCTGATGCGCCATTGAGTGCGCAGGCATGGAAGCCCTTGGCGTGTCGCTTGTTCGTTAAGGAGGAGGACGGGATCGCGGCGGTGAATGTCAGGAGGCCAAAAGGCTAGGCTTACGATTGGCTGAGAAGAGCGCTCTTCGAGTATCAATTCTCCGAGCTCGTTGGCCGGGACCGACGATGGCTCTGGAATTGCAAGGAGCACGGCAGAGAGGATGGCGGAAGACACAGCCAAATTCATGTTCACCTTCATGAGCTTGGCAACAAGATGCTGTCAATGACGTTACTTGCTTGCCAGTCTGTTTCCGCTAACCACTCCAAGCTTGGTCTTCTGCGACGACTTGAAGCGATCCTGGAACTGCCTGACAGCCTCATCAAGTTTGATGCCGAAACCCGAACTTCCCGCGCCGACCCCATTGCGGACATGTCGCCCCAGGCGGCTAGTCATACTCTGATGAGCGACAAAAAGCTGCAAACGGTAAAAATGGTACTCCATTGGACTCGGGACCCTATCGGCGTGAGTGGCTTCGAGAAAGCGCTGGCCGAATACGACAGATATGCGCCTACGGTCTTCGCGCTTCTTGATCGAGAAACAGACAATGAGGAGGTCGGTGCCTATTTGACCGATGTGCAAACAGAACGGATGGGGCTCTCGCCGCACAAGAAAAAAGAACGAGGGTTTGGCTGCACTCCTGAGGGAATTACACGCCTTGCATCAATGACGCGCTTATCTGCTTTCCATTCAATTGCGGACCTTCGCAGCAGTTGTCGCAACGCTTCAATGCCGAACGTCCGATAATCTAGCAAGTGCGACAAAAGCGGTCCGGCTGCTAACGACCCCGTTGTAGACGTTCGCCAAGACGAACGGTTTAGTCGGGAACTTCGAGCGATTGGGCGACGATAAATTGCCATTCAACATCGCTGCCTGGCAAGAAAATTGAGCGCTGGGCGACCCTAAGCGGCTCGCGCGGGAATTCATTGGAATTGTAAAATAGCGGTTCGCTCAACGCCTTCCGGCCTCTTACCTTGAGCGTGCGATCCCAGAGCGAGCGCGAAGGAAGGTCGTGGTGCCCTATGGCGCTAATCTGCCAATAATGACCGCTGCGCGGTTGGAGATAACGCTGGTCGCCAAGTGGATTGGTCAAGACAACCTCACCGTCGGGACCAACCGTGGCGGCGGCGATCAAGATGTTAAGTGCGCTTTCGAGCTGCTCGTCGCCTTTGCGAACTTGAACTACGGTCTCTGAATGAAGAGGATCTTCTCCCATTGATGGAAGGAGAACGAATAATGCTGCTGCAACAAGGGTCATGGCGGTTGCTCCCAAAATCAGTGGCGGGACATAACTTGCTTGGGGCTGGAGAGTGTGAGCGTGAAGGTCCGGCGTTTGGGGTACTGTTCGACCGTACCCTTCTGACTGGCTGAGTAGACGTGCAGCTTGCAGCGAGGAAGTGGTGCCAAGCTTGGTCCTAGCCATCTTTAACCGCTTCTCGACCGCGTGATGCGAAATGTGAAGGTCTGCAGCGATTTCCTTTGCTGATTTGTGCTGTAGCCATTGCCGCAGGCACACCTTCTCACGCTCGGTTAATCTGGCAAGTTTCTCTTCATTATCCATGTCCTTGGGAATACAGACGGTATGGGACAAGCGAAAGTACGGTCCGATAGTACAGGCCTTTCAGCAGGATCTTTTTTCGCTACTTTCTATCTTAATCGCAGACCCTTACAGGCCATTCGCACAGCGCCTGAGAGCTGACCGTCCGATAATCGAGAAAGCGCGACAAAAGCGGACCGGTTGTTAACGACGCCCTTGCAGACATTGGGCTTGAGCGGTCATGATATTTTCTCCATTATACGACAGCCGAAAATAGAGTGGCAGGTTGGTAGCTCCTGCACCCACATCTGGGTTCTTCTCAGCCGCGGCGTTGACCCAACTTGTTTGGGGAGGCGCTGGCTGTTTTTTTCGCGTCTCCCCGGCTCATGCCGAGGAACCCTGATGTCGCTTTTCTATATCATTGCACTGGTGTCCGCCGCCTTGTTTGCCGGTGCGGCAGCTTATATCAGTCTGGTCGAACACCCGGCCCGCCTGTTGCTGGAAGACAGGCCGCTACTCACACAGTGGCAATCAAGCTACGCGAAAGCGCTCCCGATACAGTCCGGCTTGGCTATTATCGGCGGTGTATGCGGATTGGCGGCTTGGTATTTATCGACCCAATGGTTGTGGATCGCTGGAAGCATCGCACTTCTTGGTAACTGGCCGTTTACCATCATAGCAATCATGCCGACGAACAAACGACTTCAGGCCGTTCATCCAGAACAGGCAGGCCCCGACATAAGGGCCCAACTTGTGTTCTGGGGGCGCCTTCACGATATAAGAAGCCTGCTCGGTCTGGCCTCGACAGTGCTTTTCGCGATAGCCTTGATGGCGACGATGTAGCGGCAGATCCCCACAGATCTTCGCCCGATCAGTCGCTGAAGACAAGTCTGCCGAGAATTTGGCCGAAACCTGCCAGTCCGAACCCCCAAAAAAGAGGGCCGATAGAGATAGTTGAGAAACCGCCGGAACCGGCCGTTGGCGGGCTGTCGCTGATGATGACGCCCCACAGGGCGGGGAAATGGTGCCGGCTAGAGGAGTCGAACCCCTGACCTGATGATTACAAATCAACTGCTCTACCAACTGAGCTAAGCCGGCGACCGGAGAGCGCCTTTCAAGCAAAGGCTCCTAAAAGTCCAGCCCCATTGCGACACTTCAACCGGCTGTTTGCGCTTGATGGGCTGCGAGCTTGTCGAGATTGGCGTCGCGAACCTTCCTGGCGGCCTCGTCATAGAGGAAAGGCAGGAATGCGTAACGCCGTCCGCTGGTCACTCGCGTCGCTTCATGCAGTAGCGAACAGGAGAACACGACCGCGCCGCCCGTCGGTGCGCGATAGGTGCGCTGGCCGAATTCGGGAAAGCGCAGATCGCCGCCATCATAGTCGCCTGCATTGAGGTTTATCGTGACGGCGAAGCGCCGGTGGGCAGTGCCGTGAGTCGTATTGTCGCGATGAGGGCGGAAGTGGCCAGCGCCCGCTTCATAGCAGGCGACAAGGTAGCGTTCGATCCGCGTGGCGCGGAACTGGAACGCGCGTTCCATCGCGGGGATCAGGCGCCGCGCGATCCGTCCCGACAGGCAGTCTTTCAGTGTCTGGTCTTCGATCAGGCAGTCCCGCCTCTGTTTGAAACTGTCGTCAACCACGAGGGTCGTCTTCCCATCGACATCGCGCATGAAGCCCGAAGGTTCGCCGCCGCGGCTTTCATACAGCGCGATCAAATCGGCGCACAGGGAAGGTTCGAACACATCGGGGACGACGATGACCGGTGCCCAGCCTTCCTCCACTGCGGCAAGCCGCGTGCGGAGATCTGCAATGGCGCGCTCGCCATCATCGATACGATAGCGGGATCGAATGCGTAGTTCCCGGTCGAGCACCAGCCAGTGCGCTTCGTAGAAGGCAGCATCGTTCGATAATGCTCCGTAGGCCTTGCTGATTGCGCCATCGAAGTCGAGGAAGTACCGAACACCCGGCAATTTCTGCGCGATCCGGCCGTCCGCTTCATCCGACGGATCGACCGTCACGCCAAAGAAGCACGCATTCTTATCGTCGAGCAGGGTGCGGCTGCTTTGTAAAAGTGCCAGCGCCTGCTGGGCGGCAGGGGTACCGGCGTGGCCGCAGAAAAGCATGAGGACGTGGCGGCCGGCGATCGAAGAAAAGGCAAAGCGATCGGCACCACCCAGCGCCCTGGCGTAGAACCACGGGGCGTATTCGCCCATGGCAGGCATGATCGATTTGCCAGACATTTCACCTGCTTATCGCGCAGGCGTTGAGGCTGCAATCGCCTTAGAGCCAGCCCTGTTTTCGATACCATGCAGCGGTCGATGCGAGGCCTGCCTTGCCCGAGATGCGCGGCGACCAGACGGCTTCGGGCACCTTGCGGCTGGATCGTGCCACCCAATTGGGGTGGGTCATGTAGCCCACACGGTCGGCGGTCAGGCGGGCCTTGTCGCGGCGTATCAGGCGGTCGGCCCTCGCGGCGGTTTCGAGGACGGCGCGGGGCAGGTGCGGGGCGAAGACGCGGCGACCCACGGCGGCGCCGATCGCCTTTGCCAGTTCCTTGTGCGACCAGCCCCCTTCGCGCCCGTCGTCGGGTTCGAATATCTGGCGGCGTACGAGGGCTGGCGGAGCGTCGACCAGCGTCAGCAGCAAGCGAGCGAGATCGTCGACATGGATGATCGAACTGGCGCCCCCGGGTGGGAGCGGGACAAAGCCCATGCGCGCGCTGCGGAACATTTCGAAATAATCGACATCGCGCGGGCCATAGACGCCGGGTGGGCGGACGATCGTCCAGTCTAAGCCGCTGTTTTCGACCAGGCGCTCCGCTTTCGCCTTGGACGCACCATAGACCGATAGGTCGGGCTCGCGGGCGGAAAGGGAGGATACGAAAATGAAGCGGCGGACCTTTTTCTGTTTCGCCGCGGCGATCAGCCGTTCGGTTCCGGTGACGTTGGCTTCTTCGAAATCGGCGGGATCGGGCGTGGTGGTGAGGCCGGCAACGTGAATGACCGCATCGGTACCGTCGCATAGCCGCGCAAGAGCGGCGGGATTGGAGAGATCGCCTGCAATCCAATCGACGTGTTTGCGATCCGCCTGCGGGCGGCGGGTAAGTGCGCGAACAGGCTCTTCGACCTGCGCTGCGACATCGAGCACGGCCTGTCCGACAAAGCCGGTTGCTCCGGTAAGCGAAACGGTCATATTCGCACCATGTGATCGCGGTGAATGACGGCGGCGCGCGGAGCGTAGCCAAGCCTTTCGGCCTGCTGTTCTTCCCTGAGGCCCATGATCGTGCGGCATTCTGCCGACGTATATTCGATCAGCCCCTGGCCAAGGCGTTCGCCTTTTGGACCGTGAACCGCGACCAGATCGCCGCGTCCGAATTCGCCTTCTATGTCGATGATGCCTGCAGCCAGAACACTTGCCCCGTTTTCGAGGGCCATCATGCAGCCTCTATCGATGGAAACGACGCCCGAAGGGGCAAGACGACCGCCGAGCCAGGCCTTGCGCGCACTCGCATTCGATTGCGGCAGGAACATCGTCCCGGTGCCATTGTCGATGGCGCGGGCAAGGGGCGAGGGGTGGGTTCCGTTGACGATCGCCAGGGCGATGCCAGCCCGTTCGGCAATGCGCGCCGCCTGCAGTTTGGCGGTCATTCCGCCGGAGCCGAGGCCGGAGGTCGATGCGCCTGTTGCCATGGCAATGATTTCCGGCGTCACACCTTCCACCTGCGGCACGAGTGTGGCATCCGGTTCGCGGGGGTCGCGATCGAACAGGCCATCGACATCGGACAGCAGCACGACGGCATCGGCACCTGCTGCCTGGGCGACGCGGGCAGCGAGCCGGTCGTTATCGCCGAACCGGATTTCTTCCGTGGCGACGCTGTCGTTTTCGTTGACGACGGGGATGGCCCCTGCGTCGAGCAGGCGGGCGAGGGTAGCCGAAGCGTTGAGGTAGCGTCTGCGGTCTTCCAGATCGCCCAGCGTCACGAGCATTTGTGCCGCCGTGATCGTGTGCGCTTCCAGCGCATCGGACCACAGGCGGGCGAGTTCGACCTGACCGACAGAGGCGGAGGCCTGTGCATCGGCGAGACTGCCGCGCCCGCCCTCTGCCAGCCCGAGTTTCGCCGCGCCGAGGGCAATCGCGCCCGAAGATACGACGATTATTTCGGTGTTTCGGCGCATATCCGCGATTTCGGCGGCAAGGGTCGCCAGCCACTGCGCGCGCGGCTTTCCATCCTGCACGAGCAGAGCCGAGCCGACCTTGATGACAAGGCGGCGCGCGTTGCGCAGGTCTGCGAGGGCGGCAATGGTCATCGTCGACCCACTAGGCCAAGGTAGCGGCACGCGGAAGCCGGCTTCGCTTGGCGCGCCCGAAGCACGACTTCGCGCTCAGAGAGGCGACCATTCGGCCGTATCGTCCTCGTCTTCTACTTCTTCGGCGTGGGTTTCTGTCGACGTACGGTCGGGAAGATAGCCTAGCACGCCGTCGAGCAGTTCGGGAATCCCCGCGCCCGTAGCGCCGGAAATGGTGAAAACCTTGTCCGCGCCGGCGGCCAGCAGTTCTTCTGCAAAGCCCTGACCGAGTTCGTCATCTGCCAGATCGAGCTTGTTCAGCGCCACGAGCTGCGGCTTGTCCGCAAGACCGCCGCCATAAGCTTCGAGTTCGGCGTTGACCGTGCTGTAGGCTTCTGCCGGATCATCGCCCGAAATGTCGATCAGGTGGATGAGCACGCGGCAGCGTTCGATATGGCCAAGGAACCGGTCCCCGATGCCAGCGCCATCGGCGGCGCCTTCGATCAGGCCGGGAATGTCGGCCAGCACGAATTCGCGGTTCTTGTGGGTCACGACACCGAGCTTGGGGACCAAGGTGGTGAAGGCGTAGTGCCCGACCTTGGCCTTGGCGTTGGAAACCTGATTGATGAACGTGCTTTTGCCCGCATTGGGCAGGCCCAGAAGGCCGACATCGGCGAGCAGCTTCAGCCGCAGCCACACCCACATTTCCTCGCCCGGAATGCCGGGCTGGTGCTGGCGCGGGGCGCGATTGGTGCTGGTTTTGTAGCTGGCATTGCCGCGCCCGCCCATACCGCCTTCGAGAAAGACGACCCGCTGGCCCACTTCGGTGAAATCGGCCAGCACCTCTTCCTTGTCTTCCGACAGGACCTGCGTGCCGACCGGCACCTCGATAACCAGATCCGGCGCCCCAGCGCCGGTCCGGTCCTTGCCCTGGCCGTGATTGCCGCGCTTGGCCTTGAAGTGCTGCGAATAGCGAAAGTCGATCAGCGTGTTGAGGCCCTGAACGGCTACGAATACGATGTCGCCGCCCTTGCCGCCGTTACCGCCGTCGGGGCCGCCGTATTCGACGTATTTTTCGCGCCGGAAACTGACGGCGCCGGGGCCGCCGCCGCCGGACTTGAGGTAGATCTTGGCTTGGTCGAGGAAATGCATGCGCGCCCTCTAGCCGCTTTCTTCGCCATAGGCGAGGGCGCGCATGTCAGGTCGGGATCAATCGACGAAATCGTCGACCCGTTCGACGATAATGGCGGGAGCCATGCCGCCGGCTGCACACATGGTCACGAGGCCATAGCGTTTGCCCTGGCGTTCCAATTCGTCGACCATCGTGCCGATGAGGATCGAACCGGTGGCACCGATCGGGTGACCGAGTGCGATAGAGCCGCCGTTCACATTGACCTTGTCCCAATCGAGATCGAGATCGCGCACGAATTTGGCCGCGACGACGGCAAAAGCTTCGTTGATTTCGTAAAGATCGATGTCGTCGGTCGTCAGGCCTGCCTTCGACAGGACCTTTTTGGCCGCCGGAACCGGGGCGTTGAGCATGAGCGTCGGATCGTCGCCCATATTGGCGGTGGCGACGATGCGCGCGCGGGGCTTGAGCCCATGCTTTTGCGCATAATCCTTGCTTGCCACGAGCACCGCTGCCGCGCCATCGACTACGCCTGAACTGTTGCCCGCGTGATGGAAGTGCTTGATATCGACGTCGGGATATTTGGCGTTGATCAGCCCGGAGAAAGTGGTGCCGGCCTTGTCGAGCGGGACATTGGCGATCTTGGTGAAAGCGGGTTCCAGTTCGCCAAGACCTTCCATGGTGGTCTGCGGCCGAGGGAACTCCTCCTTGTCGAGAACGACATTGCCATCGTCGTCGGTTACCGGGACGAGCGACTTGTCGAAACGCCCTTCCTCGATAGCCTTGGCAGCGCGCTGCTGGCTGCGATATCCGACCTCGTCCAGTTCTTCGCGGCTGAAGCCTTCCATGGTAGCGATGGCATCGCCGCAAACACCCTGATGGCTTTGCGGATGTGTCCTCATGAGACGTTCGTTATAGCTGCCCATCATCGGCGGCTTGAGGCCAGCGGCCATCTTGTCCTTGGACATCTGTGCCGTGAGGCTCATCATCTCGGTGCCGCCGGCAACGACGCAGTCTTCCATCCCGCTCATCACCTGTGCCGCAGCGAGCGCCACACTGGTGATCCCGCCACCGCAAAACCGGTCGAGCGTGGTGCCGGAGGACGTCACGTCATATCCGGCGTCGAGCGCTGCCATGCGGCCCAGATCGCCCGCCTGCATGCCATCCTGCGTGCTGACCGACCAGATCACGTCATCGACCGTGGAGGTGTCGAGATCGTTGCGATCCTTGATGGCTTTGAGGCAGGTGGCTGCAAGGTGCTGCGGATGCATGTGCGCCAGCGATCCCTTGCCCTGTTTACCGATCCCGCGCGGGGTCCGGACGGCATCGATGATGTAGGCTTCAGCCATGGCGTAAACTCCTCTCCACTTTTCGATTCTTGCGGCGAATGCCGGTTGACGTTTGCGTAAGCGTGACGCAGCAAGGGCGCAAGACAAGTTTCGATTTGCAATGGGAGAGAGCGCGATGTCCGAGGAAGTCCTGACGAGCGAGGAGGACGGCATTCTGGTCGTCACCATCAATCGTCCCGAGGCAAAGAACGCCATGACCAAAGCCGCGGCGGAAGGCATAGCCGCGGCCATGGACAGGCTCGACAGCGACGATAATCTGCGTGTCGGTATCCTGACCGGAGCCGGCGGAACATTCTGTTCGGGCATGGACCTGAAGGGTTTCCTGCGCGGGGAATCGCCCAGTATCGAAGGACGTGGCTTCGGCGGCATCGTCCAGAAGCCACCGGAAAAGCCGCTGATCGCTGCGGTGGAAGGATATGCTCTGGCAGGCGGGCTGGAACTGATGATCGCATGCGATCTGGTAGTCGCCAGTACGGGTGCCAAATTCGGCATCCCCGAAGTAAAACGTGGCCTGGTAGCCGCAGCGGGCGGGGTGATGATGCTGCCCGACCAGATCCCGGAACGGATCGCCATGGAATTGGCGCTGACCGGCGACTTCATCGATGCGGCCCGTGCGTATGAGCTTGGTCTCATCAACCGGATAACCGACGGCGAGGCACTTGCGGCGGCAAAGGAACTGGCTGCCAGCATCGTCGCCAACGGGCCGCTGGCCGTGCGTGTGTCCAAGCAGGTAATCAAGCAGTCGCGCGGCTGGCCCATGGATGAGCGCTATACGCGCCAGACCCAGCTTATTGCGCCCGTATTCGTATCGGAAGATGCGCGCGAAGGGGCTGCCGCGTTCGCCGAAAAACGCGCGCCCAACTGGAAGGGCAAATAAGACCCTTCAGCGCGCCATAACAATATCCGGAGAGGACCAGACAGATGCCCGCAATCAATGTACCCCAGCCCGAATTCATGGAGGACGAGGAAATCTCGATCTTCGCCGACGCGGTCGGCAAGTTCTATCAGCAGCATGCCCCTGAAAAACGTGTCCTCAAATGGCGCGAGGACGGGCAGGTCGAACGCGAATTCTGGAACGAAGCGGGTCAGGCGGGACTGCTGGGTGTATCGGTGCCCGAAGAATACGGCGGCCATGGCGGGGACTTCCGGCACGAAATGGTCGTAATCGACCAGCAGGCGAAGCACGGAGTGGAGGGCTTTGCCGCATCGCTGCACAACACCGTGATCCTGCCCTATCTGGTGCGGCATGGCACCGAAGAGCAGAAAAAGAAGTATCTGCCAAAGCTGGTAAGCGGCGAACTGGTCAGCGCGATAGCCATGACCGAGCCCGGCGTAGGGTCCGACCTGCAGAGCGTCACGACGACTGCTCTGAAGGATGGGAACGGCTATCGCATCAACGGCGCGAAAACCTACATCTCCAACGGCCAGACCGCGGACTTCATCATCGTCGTCGCCAAGACCGATCCCAATGAACGGGCCAAGGGCATTTCGCTGATGCTGCTCGAGACCGAAGGCGCAGAAGGATTCCAACGCGGCAAGAAGCTCGACAAGATAGGACTGGACGCGTCTGATACGTCGGAACTGTTTTTCGACGATGTATTCGTACCGGCGGAGAATGTGCTGGGCGGGGAAGAGGGCAAAGGCTTCTACCAGTTGATGGGCGAGCTTCCTCAGGAACGCCTTATCATTGCGATGGGTGCCATGACAGGCATCGAAAAGGCGCTGGAGACGACCCTGGACTTCGTCAAGAATCGCAAGGCTTTTGGCCAGACCATCTGGGATTTTCAGAACACGCAATTCGTCATGGCGGACCTCAAGGCCCGCGCGACCGCAGCGAAGATTTTCGTCAATGACTGCATCGCCAAGCACCTGAAGCGCGAGCTTGACGTGCCGACTGCGTGCATGGCCAAGTACTGGGTCACGGAATTACAGGGCGAAGTGGTCGACAAATGCCTGCAGTTCCATGGCGGTGCGGGCTTCATAAACGATTATCCGATCGCTCGCATGTATCGAGATAGCCGTATCACGCGGATTTTCGGCGGGTCGAACGAGGTCATGAAGATGGTCATCGCCCGGTCGATGTAGCAGCAGCGCGAACGGACGACCCGGCGAACTAGAGATGCCGCCGGGGTTCTAAACCGGCGGCGTAGGAATTCATTCGCGCGCTGACGTGCTCCTATCGCAACCTGCGTGCACATTAATTCGCTTGTTCGGCGACCTTGCAACACCGATCCTGAGGTAGGGTGCGAACATGGTTTTATGTGTGCGCCCGCATGCCCTTGGAATTTTGGAACCATCTATGGAACTTGACGACAGCGAAAAGACTGCTTGGATTTTCAAATCCGGCTGGAAAGGACTGTGCCCGCGATGCGGCAAGGGCAAAATGTTCAAGTCGTGGCTGAAAGTCAGCGACCGATGCGAAGTGTGCGGACTGGATTACCGGTTCGCGTCACCGGATGACGGCCCGGCCTTTTTCTCTCTGACGTTCGTGGCGTTCCCGCTGCTGTTCTTCATCGTCTGGTTGCAGGTTTCGCTGGAACTTCCGCTGATCGTCCTGCTTGCGATCGCGATCCCGCTGATGGGCATTGGATGCGTTCTGCCGCTTCGCCCCATCAAGGGCTGGCTGGTCGCTTCGCAGTTCGTGAACAAAGCGCAGGAAGCGGGGACGGAAAAGCTCTGGCGCGACATGCACGCGCGGGAAGACGAGGTGAAACAGCGCGAGGAGAAAGATTGACGTCGCGATGCGTCGAATGGATGAAAAGCGATTGATATATATTTGGTGATGCAACGATCCGGTCGGTCAAACATTCGCCAATCATGCAAGTTGTCACCCCCGCCGACGCGCCGAGTGCGCATGCTCTCGAAACCCACATACGCGAAGCTGGCTTCCCCTGCGTCGGTGCCAAGTCGGCACTGGCCAAAGGCAATCTGAGCGTGGTTCACGCTCGCGATATCACCAGCGCCTGGAATGACCTCGAAATCCACCGCGCCTTGGTCGAATGGAGCGACCGGTATCGCGAGGAGCGTATCGAAAGCGGGCTAAGGAGCCTTGCGGTGGTGTTCGACGGGCCTGAAGACTTGAGCGAGGAACGGTTCGAGCAGGCGCTATGGGACCGTATCCAGTCACTCAGCGATAAGGACACCTGGCGCGACCAACCGCGCGATCCGCGTGTCAGTTCCGATCCGGACGATCCACACTTCTCGCTCAGTTTCGGTGGGGAAGCCTATTTCGTCGTGGGGCTACATCCGAGGGCATCACGCATTGCGCGCCGGTTTGCCTTTCCGACACTGGTTTTCAACTTGCACGACCAGTTCGAAGCTCTGCGCGAACAGGGGCGTTACGAGAAGATGCGCAAAACGATCATCGATCGCGACATTGCGCTGGCCGGTTCGCCCAATCCAATGCTGGCACGCCACGGTGAAGCCAGCCCCGCTGCGCAATATAGCGGGCGGGTGGTCGATGAGGATTGGGTCTGCCCATTCAGCGACACGAGGGCTGCATGAACCCCAAACGCATTGCCCCGCGTTCCGGGGTCGCCTTTCGATTGGAGGAGGGCGAAACCTTGACTGTCGTCGACCCGCAAGGCGGCCAGGTTTCCGACCTGCTCGCTTTCAATGCAGACGATGTGCGGGAAGTCATCTCGAATGGGCGCACTTTCGATTACGAGGAGACTATCTCCCTTGGGCAGGGTAATCGTCTATGGTCGAACCGGTCCAAACCCATGCTCGAAATTGTCGAGGACACGGTCGGGCGACACGATTTTCTGCTTACGCCATGTAGCGAGGCGACCTTTCGCCATTTCTATGCCGACAAGCCCGTGCATCGCGGCTGCTTCGGCAATTTGGCCGAAGCGCTGGCGCCTTATGGTGTCGAAGCGGACATGATCCCGACCGCTTTCAACCTATTCATGAACGTGCCGGTCGACGGCGCGACCGGACGGCTGGCGGTAGAGCCGCCCGTTTCCAAATCGGGAGACCACATTTCCATGCGAGCCTTGTCCCCCTTGATCATCGGGCTGACGGCCTGTTCCGCTTATGATTCCTGTGGTGGAACCTTCAAGCCGATCGATTACGCTATCGACCGGCCCACCGCAGGAGTGACGTAAAGCCATGTTCGGTCTTTCCGAATATACCGACGCCATCCTGCGAGGCGTGGCACTGGGGGTGATCGCGCTGATCTGGGTCATCGTGCTGGTGCGCACAATCGGCCTGCGTACTTTCTCCAAGATGACGGCTTTCGATTTCGTCGTCACACTGGCGACCGGATCGCTCCTCGCTTCGGCAGCAACGGTTACCGAATGGACTGCGCTCGTACAGGCGCTCAGCGCTATGATGGCTTTGCTGGTGGCGCAGCTAGTTCTGGCGCGGCTGCGGCGCGGATCACGCAGGTTCCAGTTGTTGCTGGAAAACGATCCGACCATGCTGATGTATGACGGTAAAATCCTGGAAGCGGCGCTTGCCGAAACGCGCGTGTCCGAAAGCGATATTCTCAACAAGATCCGCAGCGCAGGAATATCAGACCTGGCGGACGTACGGTCGATGGTGTTGGAGAGCACGGGCGACATTTCGATCATCTCCGGTACCGAAGAACCGACCGAAGAAGTGATGCAGGAAGTAGACTGCTGTCACGGTCCGCTGAAACGCCACGTCGCTCGCGGGAAATGATCGGGGAGCGGGGCCCATGTGACCCCGCTCTGATTCATGTTCAGGCTTCGACGACCTTCTGTTCGATCGCGCCGAAGATGGAATGGCCGTCCTTGTCCTTCATTTCCACGCGCACGGTGTCGCCGGGTTCCATGAAGCGGGTCTTGGCCTCGCCGTCGGCGATGGTTTCGATCATGCGGATTTCGGCGATGCAGCTGTAGCCGAGGCCGCCTTCGGCCACCGGCTTGCCCGGGTCGCCGTCGGGGCCCTGGTTCGATACCGTGCCCGATCCGATGATCGTCCCGGCGCCCAGGTCGCGCGTCTTGGCGGCGTGGGCGACCAGTTCGGCCAGGCTGAACGTCGCATCGACGCCCGCATTGGCGCGGCCGAAGGGCTGGCCGTTGTAATCGACCATCAGCGGCAGGTGGATGACGCTGCCCTGCCAGGCATCGCCCAGTTCGTCGGGTGTGACTGCGACGGGGCTGAACGCGCTGGCGGGCTTGGACTGGAAGAAGCCGAAGCCCTTGGCCAGTTCGCCCGGGATCAGGCCGCGCAAGGACACGTCGTTGACCAGCATGACCAGCTTGATGTGGCCGGCGGCGTCTTCCTTCGACACGCCCATCGGCACATCGTCGGTGACGACCGCGATCTCGCCTTCCATGTCGCAGCCCCAGCTGGTGTCCTTCAGCGGAATGTCGGCGCGCGGGGGCAGGAAGGTGTCGCTGCCGCCCTGGTACATCAGCGGATCGTGATAGAAGCTCTCGGGCACCTCGGCGCCGCGGGCCTTGCGCACCAGTTCGACGTGATTGATGTAGGCGCTGCCGTCGGCCCACTGGTAGGCGCGCGGCAGCGGCGAATGTGCCTCGCGTTCATGGAACCGCTCGCACGGCACCGCCTCGTGTTCGACATCGGTGTAAAGCGCTTCGAGCTTCGGGGCGATTTCGTCCCAGTTGTCGAGCGCGGCCTGCAGCGTCGGGGCGATGTTGTCGGCGGCGCAGTAGCGGGTGAGGTCTTTCGACACGACCACCAGCTTGCCGTCGCGGGTGCCGTCCTGGATCGTTGCGAGCTTCATGGATGGGGTTCCTCTCGGGGCTTATGTGTTCTCGGGATTGTCGGACTGGTTGTCCGGATGGGCGCGCTGGAATTCCGGCAGGGGCAGGCAGGCGCTTTCGATCCGGGTGATGTGCGGCATGTCCGAAAAATCGAATTCGAACCGCCTTGCGTTGTAGACCTGCGGCAGCAGGCAGACTTCGAAGAAGCCAGGGGCATCGAACAGGAAGTCGCCCGTGCCGAGCTGCGCCAGGCGCGCCTCGAGCGGGGCCAGTGTGCGCGCGAGCCAGTGTCGATACCATACCCCGATCTCGTCCTGCGACTTGCCGTATTCGTCCTTCAGGTATTTCAGCACCGGAAGGTTGAGCGGCGCGTGCAGTTCGGTGGCGATGGCATAGGCCAGTTCGCGCGCGACATAGCGGTCGTGCAGGTCGGACGGCAGCAGCGGACGATCGGCAAAGGCTTCGTCGAGCCATTCGATCTGCGCCATCGACTGGACATAATCCTTGCCGTCGACTTCCAGCAGCGGGACCGAGCCGAAGGGGTTGCGCGCGGTGAACGCCGCGCCCTTCTGTTCGGACGTCAGCAGGTTCACCGGCACGTATTCGTAATCCAGCCCCTTCAGTTCCAGCGCAATGCGCAGGCGGTAGCTGGTCGAGCTGCGGTAGTAGCCGTGCAGGCGGATCAAAACGCGGCGATCCCGGTAATGGCCCGCCCCAGGATCAGCGCATGGACATCATGCGTGCCTTCGTAGGTGTTGACCGTTTCCAGGTTCACCATGTGGCGGATGACCTGGTATTCTTCCGAAATGCCGTTGCCGCCGTGCATGTCGCGCGACTTGCGGGCGATATCCAGCGCCTTGCCGACATTGTTGCGTTTCACGATGCTGATCATCTCGGGCGCGAATTTGCCTTCGTCCATAAGGCGGCCGACCCGCAGCGAGGATTGCAGGCCCAGCGAAATCTCGGTCACCATGTCGGCGAGCTTGAGCTGGTAGAGCTGCTTGCTGGCGAGCGGGACGCCGAACTGGTGCCGGTCGAGCCCGTACTGGCGCGCGGCGTGCAGGCAGAATTCGGCGGCACCCATCGCGCCCCAGCTGATACCGTAGCGTGCGCGGTTGAGACAGCCGAACGGACCCTTGAGGCCCTGCACATCGGGCAGCAGCGCGTCTTCCCCCACCTCGACTTCGTCCATCACGATCATGCCGGTGGTCGATGCGCGCAGCGACAGCTTGCCTTCGATCTTGGGGGCGGACAGGCCCTTCATCCCCTTGTCCAGCACGAAGCCGCGAATGCCGCCGCCATGCGCCTCGCTCTTCGCCCAAACGACGAAGACGTCGGCGAAGGGGGCGTTGGAAATCCAGGTCTTCGAGCCTGACAGCACATAACCGCCGTCGACCTTCTTGGCGGTCGTCTTCATGCCGCCGGGATCGCTGCCCGCATCAGGTTCGGTCAGGCCGAAGCACCCGATCAGCTTGCCGCTGGCGAGGCCGGGCAGGTATTTCCTGCGCTGTTCTTCGGAACCGTAGGCATGGATCGGAAACATCACGAGGCTCGACTGGACCGAGGCCATCGAGCGGTATCCGGAATCGACGCGTTCGATCTCGCGTGCGATCAGGCCGTAGGCGACGTAGCTGGCCCCGGCGCCGCCGTATTCCTCGGGCACAGTCGCGCCCAGCAGGCCGGCTTCGCCCATCATCGGGAACAGTTCGGGATCGTCGACTTCGTTGCTGAAATTCTCGATCACGCGCGGTTGCAGCTCGCCCTGCGCGAAAGCGTGGGCGGCATCGCGGATCATCCGCTCTTCCTCGGTCAGCTGATCGTCGAGGTTGAAGGGATCGTCCCAGGCAAACGGCACCATTCCAGCCATGTAATCTCCTCTGTTATGCGCTTGCCAGTGGCAGGGTTGCATGGCGGGAGCAAGAGGTGTGGCCGATCAGCGGGATCGCATGCGCATCGAGCGTACGCATCAAGCCACCGAAGCGACCGTCGCCCGGGGCGGGGCCCAGGGAAACACAAAACGGCCGTTAGCCGTGATGTGTGGCGCGCTGGATCGAATCGATGACTTCGGCCGGAGGACAGGGCTTGGCTAACGCCAGCGCGCTGGGGAACCGACGGGCCACTTCTGCCGGGGTCATTTCACCCGAATGGAAGATCACCGGCACGTTCTCCGCGATCATCTGCTCGGCGAGGGGGTAGACGATGCCGTCTTCGAGCTGAACGTCCAGAATGGCAATGTCCGGCTTGTTCTTCTGAAAAGCCAGCATAGTGGAGGACAGATCTTCGAACGGGCCTTCGACGATATAACCGGCTTCTTCGACTGTGTGACACAGGTCACAGCCGATTATGAACTCGTCTTCGGCAACGAGCACGCGCAATCGCTGTCCCATCCTTGGTCTCCTCGTGTTCGACCCAAGTAAAGGAATACCACATCAATCGATTCGTTCCGAATTTCAGGAGAGCTTCCCAAAACGTTCGACGAACCCTGCCTCATCTCCGACAGATAGATATTTAGCCTGGTCTACCCAGTTGTCGCGGCGGATGCGGCCCTGAAAGCGGCCAAGATTGGCATCGATGCGATCGATCTCTGCATCATCCCATTGCGCGATTTGCGATAGGGTGGTCACGCCCATATCTTGCAGCGTCGCGGCCAGCTTTGGACCCAGACCCTTTATCCGGGTAAGGTCGTCACCGACTGATGGCGCCGGTGTCGACATCGTTGGAACACCTGCAGCAGGCTGCATCGGGGTTGCGGCAGGCGCGCTGTCGATCAGCGCCTTGTTACGTTCTGCAGGTGCCGCGCCTTCGTCCAGAACATCGCGGCTGGTGCCGGTCACACGCGTGCGGCGAGAAGCACCGAACACATACCAGGCGATGACCAAGCCGACCAGCAGTGCGGCAACGATCAGGGGCCAGTAGGTCTGGAGTAATTCGTTCATCGATCTATTCCTCGTCTTGGTCGTGATTGCCCCAGATGACCCAACCGATGCCGATCCCGGCACCGTAGGCGGCGATCATCAGGGCAGCGAGTTCGAACCACAATGGCATGTCAGCGTGCTCCCGGAGTGTCGACCGGGGTGGGGCGGACGGGTTCTGTGCGAATAACGGAAAATTCGATGCGGCGATTGGCTGGGTCGCTCGGCGTCAGCCCTTCGACGGGCTGGCGCGAACCCACTCCGGTTGCCCGCAAGCCATCGCGGGGGATACCGCGGCGAACCAGTGCTTCGCGAACGACCTCGGCCCGTTCCACGCTGAGTGCCAGATTGACCTCATCGCTTCCTTGCTGGTCGGTGTGCCCGGTGACGGCGATGAGCGAGCCGAGACATGGTCGCAGCGCTTCGGCCACCTCGTCAATCAGGACCTGACTGGCAGGCAGAAGCGCGGTGCTGGCTTCTTCGAACCGTATTGATCTGCTGCGCAGCAACCCTTCGACGTCTTCCTGGCAGTGCAGCGGTTGATAGACCTGTTCGCGGCTTTCAGCCCTGCTGGAACCATCACTCCATCTGACGCCGCCAACACCGGGGACGGCGTATACGGCCTGTGCGACATCGGCGCGCGTGGAATCGTTGAGCGTTTCGCCCCCAGACAGGATGGGGTGGCGCGTGGGAAGACCGCTTTCCGTTGCAAAGCGGGCAGTTACCTTCCTGCCACCTGCCTGTTCGATAGCGGCCGCCGATCTTGTTTCCAGACCTTCGATGAAGCCGGGTGCCATAGGTTCGGCCAGCAGATAGGCGCTGGCGCCGGTCAATACGGCTCCGGCAAGGATGACGAGGGATGGGCGGATCGGCATGGCATGGCTCTTAGCCATCATCCGCCCTTCCTGCCAAGGACGCTATTCCAGCCCGTCGGCCGTCCTTACCAACTGAACAAACTCCTGCCGCCAGAAATCGGTCTGTTCGCCAGCAAGCGCGGCGATTTGCGGATAAGAAAAATCGGACAACATGGGATCGCCGCGCAGCTTCTGACCGAATGCCGCTACGGCAGCGGCAAATGCGAAATCACCACTTGGCGCGCGAGTAGTCTGCAAAGATGAGCTGGGCAGCGTGCTGGTGATCAGCGTGGACGTGTCGCCGTCGGGCCGTTTGTACCGCAACTTGATGAAGGCTGCTTCGGCGGCGAGTTGGCTGGCCTTTGCATCTGGCTGGTCTTCGTAGCGACGCGCCGGGATCCAACCCTTGCCGCCAACCGGGACCACCTCGTAAATTGCCGTGACCTGATGGCCGGCGCCGATATCGCCCGCATCGATCGCATCGTTGTCGAAATCCTCTTCGCGCAGGGTGCGGTTTTCGTAACCAACCAGGCGGTACTGGCTGACCACTGCCGGATTGAATTCGACCTGGATCTTCACATCCTTGGCGATGGTAAAGAGCGTGGCGCCCATTTCATCGCCCAAGACCTTGCGGGCTTCCAGCGCGCTATCGATATACGAGTAGTTGCCGTTGCCGTTATTGGCCACCTGCTCCATCATCGCATCGTTCAGATTGCCGCGTCCGAAGCCGAGTACAGACAGCGTGACGCCGGTTTCGCGTTTTTTCTCGATCAGTTCGATCAGAGATTCCCTATCCGAAGTGCCGACATTGAAATCGCCATCAGTCGCCAGGATTACGCGGTTGACGCCGCCATCGATCCGGTTCGCTTCGGCCACGCGGTAGGCAAGTTCGATGCCCGCTCCGCCGGCCGTCGACCCGCCAGCTTCCAGCTGGTTGAGCGCGTCCTTGATCTTGCGTTCGTCATTCGTGGGTTCGAGAACGAGACCGGCGGCGCCCGCATAAACGACGATCGAGACCCGGTCGTTGTCGCTCAGCATGCCGGCAAGCTGACGCATGGCGGTCTTGACCAGCGGCAGCTTGTCGCGGCTGGACATGGACCCGGATACATCCAGCAGGAAGACGAGGTTTGCGGCCGGCCGTTCCTGTTCGGGCATCTCGTAGCCAGCCAGCCCGATCCGCAAGAGGTGTGAACTGCTGTTCCAAGGTGTTACAGCGACATCGGTATTGACGGTAAAGGGCTGCGCGATGCTGTCCGGGCGTTCATAATCGTAGCGGAAGTAGTTGATGAATTCCTCGGTCCGAACCGCGCCTTTGGGCGGCAAGCTTCCTTCCGATATAAAGCGACGCGCATTGGTGTAGGCGCCAGTATCCACATCGACCGAGAAGGTGGATACGGGTTCGTTGGCTACAACCTTGACCGACGAGACCTCGTCACCGTCATACTGGTCCCGGCTGGGCGGCGTCGGAACGAACACGGGCGGAAAATAACGGTAATTAGCGTCTGCAATGGATACTTCAGTTGTATCCGGAGCCGTTTCTTGCGCCATTCGAGAGCCGGAAACTATCACAGCCTGCGGCGCCATGAGCGATGGCGGAGGTGGCGGCGGAGGAAGTTTGCCATCCGTAGCAGCGGTACGGGCGCCGGTTGTGACAATTTGTTCGCCACCTTGCTTTGACGCACAACCCGCGATGAGTGCGGCAGCAGCGCAAGCGGCGGCAAGATTGGCGAAACGCATATGATGTCCTCCCCAAGACAGTTGGCTTGATACAGAGTTACATCATCGAGGGGTTAATGCGGACTGAACGTTTTCTGTCAGCGACGAAAGCCGTCAATCCGCAGCAGCCGCTTCTTCCTTATCCAGATTTCGCTTGAACAGGACACGATCTTCCGGCCCGAAGCCACGTCGCCAGATAATAAGACCGTAAACGCCGAGGATTGCAGGGATGCCGATGATCAGTTCGGCCCATTCGGGCAATCGCGTGGCGAGCCAACCAACAAGGACGGCGGGGGCTGCTGCCCATACCAGCGGCCAGCGGAAGGTGTTGATCCGCTGGCCGAGAATTTTCGACAGCAGCATGGCCTTGACCAGGCTGGCGGTGCCTAGAGCCAGCATGAGCGCAATTGCCGCAGCAGCTGCCTTGAAAGGTTCGCCGTAGCCGCCAGCAACCATGGCCTCGATTAGCACGACCGTCAGTATGGCCTGCAGTGCAATAGTGGCGATCGAGATCCACAAATTGCGCACTCGGGCGACATAAACCAGTACCGCTTCCGAAACGACAGCCGTAGCAGCGACGACTTCTGCAGCGAGCAGGAATGCGAGGGCGCCCGTCCCGCCGACGAATTCCGGCCCGACCAACCCCATCACCGCTTCACCTGGGACACCCAGTGCGAGCGCGATACCTGCCTGCATCGCCACGATCCAAAAACCGACCTGACAGATCTGGCTTGCGATGGCTTTGTAGTTCTTGGTCTTCAGGTTCTTGGTAATGACGGGGCCGAGGATCGGTTCGAAACTGGTCTTGAGCTTTTGCGGAAGGCTGGCGACCTGCTGTGCAATATAATAAACGCCCACTGCGACAGGAGCCGCGAAGAGGCCAAGGATAAAGATGTCGACACGCCGAGTGCCCCATTCAATCGCATCGGCAGTTGCCAGTGGCAGAGCCCGCGCGGTCATCTTGCTCATATAAGTGGGGTGGGGGCGCCATTCTTTCGGGGGACCATAGCTGCGAAAGAAAGACCAGAGCCCGGTAGCCAAGCCTGCGTAGATCGAAGCCAGATATGCAATCGAAAGTCCGGATTCGCTCATCGACGGCACAAAATAGAACGCCCCTGCCATGATCGAGATGGTCCAGGGTTCGACCACGGCGCGTGCGCGAACTGTGGTAGCAATATCGTACTTGTACGCCTGCGCTGCCAGGACGATTTCCGTCAACGCGTAGCCGGGGATCGCAAGGACGATGAACCGATCGAGTTCGGTATATTCCCCACTGGGAAATAGGGGAGCAGGGACGAACCAGAAGAATACGGCAGCCAGCGACGCAAATAGGACTGCGAGCAGCATCCCATCGTAAACGAGGTTCGCCGGATGCACTCCCTCGCCATCGGAAAGACGCTGAGCAAGGCCCCGCTTTTCGCCCATCGCACAGATCAACGCGACCAGTTCGACCACGACCAGCGCCGACGCGAAGCGACCCAGAGCGTCCGGGCCATAGAGGCGTCCCGCGATGAAGAGGAACGGCAGACGCGCGACAAGGCGCAGAATGAAGCCGAAGAAATTCTGCCGCCCACCTTTTGCCAAGGCGGAGAGGTCTTCGTCCGGTTTTTCCGCTGTCACCCGGCAGGTCCCTGTTCTGCCCGTAGTGGCCGGGACAAGAGATCGGAGACGACTTCGCGCGGTGCCTCGCCCGTGAGCAAACTGTGCACCGCTTCGACAATGGGCATCGCAACGCCCCGCTGCTCGGCGAGTTCGACGAGCACGGGTGCGGTATGGGCACCTTCTGCAACGGTGCGGCGATCCGCCATTAGAGTATCGGCGCTCATGCCTTCCCCCAGCGCCTTGCCGAGCGAGAAGTTGCGACTGGAAGTGGATGAGCAAGTCAAAACGAGATCGCCCAAACCGCACAATCCCGCCAAGGTCTCTGCCCGAGCGCCGAGTGCTTCGCCAAAACGGAGCATTTCGGCATAGCCCCGAGCAATGAGCGCTGCGCGTGCATTCTGGCCAAGACCGAGTCCGTCGACCACGCCGCAGGCGATGGCGAGAACATTCTTTACAGAACCGCCAATTTCCGCGCCGATGATGTCATCGGAGTAATAGGGGCGGAAGGTTGGCCGAGCGATCATCGCAGAAATACGGTTCCACTGTTTCTCTCCGCCGTCACAGGCGAGGGTTACCGCCGTCGGCAGTCCCGCTGCGACCTCATGTGCGAAGGTCGGTCCGGAAAGGACCGCAATGGCGCTGCCCGTGGCAACATCCTTTGCGACATGGTTCATCAGTCGACCGCTGCCGGCTTCGATGCCCTTCGAACACAGTACGAGATCATGCGGGTGAGCAGGCATGGCAGCGAGCACACTGCCCATATGCTGGGCCGGCGTCACCACAAGCAGAGCGTCGAGTTTGGCCATTTCGACCAGATCGCCGGTTGCGTGGATGGTATCTGCCAAGGTGGCAGTCGGCAGATAAATCGAATTCGAGCGCGCCGAATTGATTTCGTCGACGAGTTCTCGCTCGCGCGCCCAAATGAGCACCTCCCGTCCATCGCTCGCCAGCATTTGGGCAAGTGCCGTGCCCCAAGCGCCCGCTCCGAGAACGCCGACGCGACCGTGATGCCCGCCACTCATGCCTTTACTCCTGCGCCACGCACTGGCTCTGCTTCGGGATCGAGCGGCCAGCGGGGACGGGCGGAAACATCAAGGGGGTCCGACTGTCCGAGGCGTTCGATCCCTGCCCACGCGATCATTGCTGCGTTATCGGTACATAGTGCTGGCGGCGGGGCCGCGAAGCGCATGCCGTGATCGGCTGCAAGCTTTTCTAATGCGCCCCGAACGGTGGCGTTTGCGGCGACGCCCCCTGCTACAACGAGCGTATCCACGCCAATCATGGATCGAAGCGCGATACGCAACCGATCGGTTACACAGTCCACGGCAGCCTGCTGGAAGCTGGCTGCTATGTCGGCCACTTCGTACCGGCCACTTTCGTGCGCGCGCAGGACCGCACTCTTAAGCCCGGCAAACGAAAAGTGGGGTTCGCCGCTGCCGACCATCGGACGGGGGAGCGGAACGGCGCGGGGATTACCCTCCATCGCCTTGCGCTCGACCGCCGGACCGCCGGGAAATCCCAGCTTCAGGATTTTTGCCGTCTTGTCGAAAGCCTCGCCCAGCGCGTCATCGATGGTCGTGGCCAGCCGGCGATATTGGCCCACGCCGTCAACCCTGAGGATCTGGCAGTGGCCGCCGGATACGAGAAGCAAGGCATAAGGAAAGTCGATACTTTTGTCGGCAAGGCGGGGGCTCAAAGCATGGCCTTCGAGGTGGTTTACCGCAATGAGGGGAATGTCGGTGGCCATTGCGAGCGCCTTCGCGCTGACCAGGCCGACCATGACACCCCCGATGAGGCCGGGCCCGGCAGTGGCGGCAATCGCATCGCAATCCGTCAGCGCGATATTGGCATCGGTGAGCACGCCGTCGATCATCGGAGCAAGCCGTTCGGCATGGGCGCGCGCGGCAATTTCCGGCACGACGCCGCCGAACGGCGCATGTTCCGCATCCTGCGATGCGATGCGCTGCGCCACGATGCGACGATCGCTGTCGACGAGTGCGACTGCGGTTTCGTCGCACGAACTTTCTATGCCGAGAACCAGTGCCATCCCGCTTTCCCTTAGCGGCATGGCTCGCTAGGGCAAGCGGACCCTATGCCAGTCCAACCTATTCTCCGACTTGGAACCCGCCGCTCACCGCTTGCCATGGCGCAGGCGCACGAGGCGCGTGCAAGGCTTTGCGCAGCTCATGGCTGGGACGAATCGGCAGTCGAACTGGTCCCGGTCGTGGCGAGCGGCGACAAGGTGCAGGATCGTCCCCTGGCCGAAATCGGTGGCAAGGCGCTCTGGACCCGTGAACTCGATCAATGGCTGGTGGAAGAGCGTATCGATGCCGCGGTCCATTCGATGAAAGATGTCGAAACCATTCGACCCGACGTCATCGCTATTGCAGCGATCCTGCCTCGGGCGGACAAGGCGGACCGATTGCTGGGGGCTGCCTCGATAGCCGAAATTCCGGCAGGCGCACGGGTCGGTACCAGTGCGCCGCGCCGCGCGGCACAGCTATTGCATCTGCGCCCGGATGTGACTGTCGTCGGCATTCGCGGCAATGTGGCCACGCGTATGGCGAAATTGAAAGCGGGGGAGGCTGATGCAACATTTCTGGCAGCGGCCGGTCTTGATCGGCTCGGAGAAGACGATGTCGGCGTGCGGTTAGACCCACAGGTCTGGTTGCCTGCTCCGGCGCAGGCCGCGATCGGGATTGAATGCCGGCGTGACGATGCGCGAACGCGCGAATTGCTGGCTGGCATCGATCACGTGGAAAGTCATGCGGAAATCGCTGCGGAACGCCGCCTACTCGAAGGACTTGGGGGATCGTGCAGCAGTCCGATCGCGGCGCTGTCGCGGATATCTGCGGGGCTGATCGAATTGAATGCGGCAATCTTCAGTCCCGATGGCACAGTGCGTATTGCCGATGCCGCCGAATTCGAGGTTGGCGACGATCAGGCCCCCCTCGAACTTGCGCGGACGTTGCTGAACAATGCGCCGCCCGAAGTTGCCGAACATTTCGGGGAAGCGACATGAAGACACTGTTCCTCTTTCGGCCGGAGCCGGGCTGGTCGGTCAGTTCGAAAACGGCGCTGGACATGGGCCTTGATGTATCGGGAGCGCCCTTGTTCACGGTCGAACCCGTCGATTGGGAAGTGCCGGATCCCGAACAGTTCGACGGCCTGCTGATTGGCAGTGCCAATGTGTTCCGTCACGGCGGAAAGCAGATCGACCGGCTGACCAAATTGCCGGTTCACGCAGTGGGCGATGCAACCGCCGATGCTGCGCGCAATGCGGGTTTTCTGATCGGCCGGACAGGGCGGGGCGGATTGCAATCCCTGCTGGACGAGCTGGATGGCCGCGAACTCCATCTGCTGCGGCTTGCGGGCGAGGACCGCGTAACCTTGCGCCTGCCGGAAAAGATCAGGATAGAGACGAAGATCGTCTATCGAGCTGTCCCGCAAAGCATGACGGACGACGATATCGCGCGGCTGCGCACGGGCGGCGTTGTTGCGCTGCATTCCGGCGCCGCGGCCGAGCGACTGCAGGTTGAATTCGACCGCCATGAAATGGACCGATCGCAGGTCGATCTGGCGGTGATTGGGCCCCGTGTCGCGGAAATGGCGGGCGAGGGTTGGCGATCCGTCGAAATTGCAGACGCCCCCGGAGACAGCGAGCTACTGGCCTTGGCGCGAGCTTTGTGCCAGACCGACGAGTAATGGGCTGGAGGGTCCGCGTCAGCGGGACGAGTGGGTCGCAGAACGGAAGCACATGAACGATTACACCAGTACCCGGCGCAAGGGGCCTTCTGCGAAGCCCGTGCTTGTGGCCGTGCTTGCAAGTTTCCTGCTTGGCGGGGCCGTGGCAGGTTATGCCGTCTACTCCATGACGGACCGCGCACCCGCCGCAACCGGTAACGCCCCATCCAAGCCGCAAACGCTGTCCAGCCCGGCTTCGCCTCCCGTACCGACCCCCAAGGCGACGGCAAGCCAGGCGGCGCGGGAAGCGGTACAGCGTGTTGCCGAACAGCAGGGCGGTATCGACAGCCGGCTGGCTGCAGCGGAACAGCGGCTCGCGCGGCTGGACCTGCAGGCTCAGGCCGCGGCCGGCAACACGGCCCGCGCGGAAGGATTGCTGATCGCCTTCGCCACGCGCCGCGCTCTCGAAAAAGGGGCGGAGCTCGGCTACCTCTCCGACCAGTTGAGATTGCGCTTTGGCGATGCGATGCCCAATGCAGTGGATACGATCATCCGCACCAGCCGCAATCCGATTACGCTGGACCAGCTGATCGCGCGGCTTGAAGGACTTTCGCCGCGGCTTTCCGAAACCAATGGTCAGTTCGGCTTTGCGCGCCTCAGCGAAGAACTCTCGCAGCTATTCGTTGTGCGCCGGGAAAGCGCGCCGTCTCCGCAACCGCAACGCCGGCTTGATCGGGCGCGTTTGTTCCTCGAAAGCGGGCGCACGGATTCCGCTATTGCCGAGGTTCGCAATCTGCCCGGCGCCAGCAGCGCGGAAGGTTGGATCCGCGATGCGGAGCGCTATGCCGCTGTGCAGCGTGCGCTCGATCTTATCGAAACCGCTGCGGTGCTAGAGCCTCGCCGGCTACGCGACGGGGCGGGGAACAGGATCGAACAGCCGAGCCCCGCTGACGAAAGCTAGGCTTTGAGCAGATCGGGAAGCTTTCCCGAAATACCGCGGGCTTCGTCCATGAAGAAGCGCTTGAGCCAGCCCGAACGCTGAATTCCGGCCATGCCCAGACGGCGTACGGCGCTTGCCGATTTGCCGGGTACACCGAAGATCCGTGTCAGGCTGTCGGTCGCGCCCATGACCATCAAGGCATCCAGCGCCCGCCATTCTTCATATTTCTTGAGCACCTGTGCATCCCCAAGATCGAGACCGAGCCGGATCGCCTCGTCGAGCACTTCCACCAGCGCTCCGACGTCTCGGAGGCCGAGATTGAGGCCCTGACCCGCAATCGGGTGCATACCATGCGCGCTGTCGCCGATCAGCGCGAGGCGATGCTCGACGATCTTGGCCGTATGTTGGAAGCTCAGTGGATAGGACGACCGTCCACTGTTGAGCGTCAGTTCGCCGAGCAGGTCGCCCATGCGTTTGTGGACTTCGGCCAGGAAGGCGCGATCGGACAGTTTCAATACACCCGCCGCATCCTTCTCGTCGACCGTCCACACCAGTGCACTGCGATGCTGGCCGGCCGGTCCATCGAGCATGGGCAGCAGAGCGAAGGGACCGTCAGGGTAGAATATCTCCCATGCCACGTTCTCATGAGGCTTGCTGTGGTCCAGGCCGGCGATCATGGCGCGGTGGCTGTAATCCCAGCTCGCCATCTTGAACCCTGCCTCATCGCGGCTGGGCGATCCCCGGCCTTCGGCACCAACCATCAAGGCTGCTTCGAGTACGCGGCCATCACCAAGGGTAGCCGACACGCCGAACTCGCCCCGCTCGCGTGAGACGATTTCAACCGGTGCATGCCATTCGATCAATGGTTCTTTCGCTGCCGCTTCGTGCAGGGCAAGGCGCAACTGGCGGTTGGCGAACATCCGGCCCAAGGTGCCCTCGTGCGGTTCAGGCCTGAAGTCCAGCCGACCGGATTTCATCTGGTCCAGGACGGCGATGGCTGCGATATCGCACCCATGCGGTTCAAGGACTTCCTGAAGCCCGAGATGACGAAAAAGACGCCAGCTGGCGGTGGAAATCGCGGATGCACGACCGTCGAAACCTTCTGCGGTCAGGCTCGCCGGATCGGCCCGATCGACAAGATGGCTGGACAGCCCTTTTTTCGCAGCGGCCATCGCCAGTGTCATGCCCACCAGGCCGCCGCCCAGGATCAGCAGGTCTCGCTTGTCTGTCATAGGGTGTGTCCCTAGAGCGGCGGACGTGACCCACGCAAGGATTATGGAGCGGCTTGCCGCACTGGCGATACTGGTTTTGCTGGCGCTCGCGCTGCCGGCCAGTGCGCAACAGCAAATTCGCGGGCCCGGCAGCGACCGGATGCCGGTGGAAATCGCGGCGGACGGTGCGCCGGTGCCCGGCGATACGTGGATGGTCGCGCTACATTTTTCACCATCGACGTCCGAATGGCACGGCTACTGGTCAAACCCGGGCGATGCCGGCCTTGGTATGCAGCTCGACTGGCAGCTTCCGGACGGATGGGAGGCGGGTGATGCGCTGTATCCTTTACCGCATCGGTTGGTAATCGGCGGCCTTATGAACCACGTGTACGAGGGCGAATACGCCGTGCTGGTACCGTTTTCGGTGCCGTCGGGCGCTGACGTGGGCAAGGCCGGTCCGATCGCGGTTACGGCGAGCTATCTCGCCTGCACGGATACTATTTGCGTCCCCCAGCAGGCGAGGCTCTCGCTGGATCCCTCAAGCATTTCGGCTGATCCGCGCTTTGCCGGTTGGCAATCCGCCATCGTGCCGCAACTCGACAGCCCTGCGCATTTCGAATTCACGGCGACGCATCTGCGTGTTGGAATTCCCATTCCGTCCGAAACAGCGCTCGGCGATCTGCATGTTTTTCTCGGCACGGGCGAACTGGGTGAGGGCGACAGGCCCATTTACACCGCGACGCAAACTTTCATCAGCGAAGGCAATCTACTGGTTGCAGAAATTCCGATCGAGCGCCTGGCACAGACAAGCAGTGCCAACCCGGGTGCCGATCCAAGACCCGCAACGATCGGCGGCATACTCGATCTGGGCGAGGGTCGCGGAGTGCGCTTCACTGCGCAGCCGGGGGACGTGCCGCTAGAAGGGGCAAAGCCGATCCGTGGCGGTGATGCGGAACCGGTGCTTTGGCAATTGCTTCTCGCTGCATTGGCAGGCGGTCTGTTGCTGAACATCATGCCCTGCGTCTTTCCAATCCTCAGCCTCAAGGCGCTGGCACTGGCCAAGGCCGGTGGCGAAGAACGCGGGGCGCGGCGCGATGCTCTTGCGTATACAGCCGGCGTAGTGATCGCCTGTGCTGGCTTGGGGGCTGCAATCCTGTTACTCCGTTCGGCGGGTGAACAGGTGGGCTGGGCATTCCAGTTGCAGCAGCCAGTCGTCGTGGTCGGCCTGTTCTTGCTGTCGCTGGCGATCACCGCCAATTTCGCCGGATTGTTCGAAGTGCCGGGAGTAGCGATTTCGGGCGGAGCGCCGTCCCGCGGCGGCTCGTTCTCGACCGGCCTGCTGGCCGCTTTCGTCGCGACACCCTGTACGGGACCATTCATGGCCGTGGCGCTTGGTACTGCGCTCGTTATTCAACCGATTTATGGTTTGCTCGTCTTTGTCGCACTTGGCGTCGGTTTGGCGTTACCGTTTCTGCTGATCGGCTTCGTTCCCGCTATCCGTCGCCGTTTGCCGAAACCGGGAAGCTGGATGGAAACCTTCCGTCGCTGGATGGCCTTGCCCATGGGCCTCACGGCAATCGCCTTGGCATGGCTGGTGTGGCGGATCGGGGGGGCGGGATATCTGGCGCTCGTGGCATCGCTGGCCGTGCTCGTGCTTGTGGGTCTGGCGGTGATCGGCCGTTTTCAACGGACCGGTCGCGGCAGCGTGCGAATGGCGATGGTGGCCCTGCTTGCCGTAATGGCTTTGGGCATAGTGGTATTGCCGAAGCCCGAAGCGCAGGCGGCGTCCGAGGCAAGCCTGCTTGATCCGGTCGAGTATAGCGAAGCGGCGCTGACCGAGGCGCGAACGGCGGGCAAGCCCGTGTTTGTATGGTTTACCGCCGACTGGTGCGTCACCTGCAAAGTCAATGAGGGTGTAGCCATCGAACGCGAGGCTACTCGAGCTGCTTTCGAGCAGGCCGGGGTCGTTGCCATGCGCGGAGATTGGACTCAGCCCGACGAGGAAATCAGCCGGATGCTGAACGAGCAGGGAGCCGCCGGCGTGCCGCTTTATCTTTGGTACGAACCCGGCGGCGATGCCGAGCAGTTGCCGCAGGTGCTTACGCCGGATCTTCTGGTGAAGAAGGCGCAGGCATCGGCTGCTCCGCAGTAAGCGGTTCGGTAAGATTGCGACAGCGTTCGACCAATTCGCCGGGCAACGCACTCGCATTGAGAATGACGCTTCCCGCGCCGGGCACCGTCGCTTCTACCTCGCGCCGTCCGGTCAACGCGTCGAGCCGCCGGTCGTCCGCTTCTATGGCGCCTTCCCAGCGCCATATATCGCTGATCTGCACAGCATCGATATTGAGCCGCGAAACGTGGCCATTGCCGATCAGGGCAAGTATCGCCTTGGCATGGGCATCCGCCCGGGCGAAGCGCGTATAGCCTAGCATGGGCTCGGTGCCGTCGCTGAGGCACTCGATCGCGAACAGGGGATGTTCGCCGGGATTGCCGTAGAGCAGCCGTGCGCCTTCTTCGGCCGGTGCCCAGATCGCGTCGTCCGTGTCGGGGGAATCGATCGGTTCCGATGGGCCCTCAGCGGGCTCGTCGATCCTCGCACGCTCGATATAGTCGTCCGAAGCCGGCGGTTTGCAAGCGGCCAGAAGCGCGAGCGGAAGGAGGGCGAGTGTGCGACGCATTTTCGGCCTATGACACAGGCGTGACGGCGTTCAAGCTGCCAGCCGAAGCTATCCTCAGCGTCCGCTGCGAATGAAGGCGCGAATATCGCTCGACAGCTTGGCCCGATCCTCGTCGCGCACATACATCATGTGGCCGGCATCGTAATAATGGAACTCCACCCGGTCCTGCGGAATGCCCGTCCGGTTCAGGGAGTATTCCGCACCGAAAAAGGGGGTGGCGAAATCGTAATATCCTTGCGCGACGAATGTCCTGAGGCCGGAGTTCTGTCGCATGGCCTGCCCGATGAAGGGGGCGACGTTGAGATAGGCACCGCGTCCCTGATTGAGCGTCCACTGCCAGTTGCGGCCTGGTTCTCGACCGATGGACTGGTATTCGCGATCGGTTTCGAAGCCCAATGTGTCGCGTGCCCAGCTGTTGATTGCCGCGGTGTAGCCTGCATCGATGCCGTAGAAGCTGGGATCGTCGTCAGGGTACTCGCCCGCATTGTCGTAATCTTGGCCGGTATAGCGAGAATCGAGCCGCCCGATGGTGAGGCCCCGGTCGCGCAGCAGTTCCTTGTAGAAACGCTGGTCCGTCACGCGCAGGTCGGCATTGTCCAAATATTGCTCGGACAGGCCGGTCAGGTGCGACAGTTCGGCACGGACGGATGCCCGTTCCGCATCGGGAAGATCCTGTCCCTTTAGCAGGGCGGTTGCGAACGGCCCGATCGCGAACTGGCGCGCTTCCTCCACGATCGCTTCGACCGAGGGGGCCTGAACCTTGCCGTGATAATAGGCCGCCGCTGCCATGTTGGGCAGGGTCACCACATAGGCCATCTCATTGCCCGGTGTGGGCTCGCGTCCTGCGAAATCGAGGATCGTCGAGATCAGGATCAGCCCGTTAAGCCCGACATCGTTGTACGTCGCGCCTTCCAGTTCGCGCGCCACCATCGCGGTGCGTGTGGTGCCGTAGCTTTCGCCGCCGAGATACTTCGGGCTGTTCCAGCGGCCGTTGTTGTTGAGCCACAGGCGTATGACCTTGGCGACCGCCTCTGCGTCGGGTTCCAGCCCGTAATACTTCTTCGGATCGGTGCCCTCACTCAGATAGCTGAAGCCGGTCCCGGGGGGATCGATGAAGACGAGATCGGCGACGTCGAGCAGACTGTCGGGGTTGTCGAGCAGCGGGTAGGGCGGCGCGCCATCGTCGCGCGCGTCGGAGGGGATGGCGACGCGTTTGGGGCCAAAGGCACCCATTTGCAGCCATACCGAGCCCGAGCCCGGGCCGCCGTTGAAGAGGAAGAAGACGGGGCGCGAGGTGTCGCGGGGCTGCTTCACGTAGCTGGTGGTGACGATGACCGCTTCCGGCTTGCCGTCGTCGGCCTTGAGCACGGTCTCGGCGATGGTGGCCCTGTAGGAAACGCGCTGCCCGCCGAACGTGCCCGTCATGTCGCGGGTGCGGACCTGCGGTTCGATGGTGAGGGGCTGTTCGGCAGCCGCCGCGGCGTCGGTGCTGTCCTGTGCAGCGACGGCCTGCGGCGCCAGCGTCAGGGCGGTAGCGGCGCACAGGCCGGCGAGAATACGGTTCTTTGTCACGGTGTTCGGTCCCCCTTGTCGGACAGTCTATGAGGGGGGAGGCGAAGCCGCGTCAAATACGTCCGTCGATCAGGGTTTGCCGCCCATCCGTTTATAGCGGGTCTTTCCATAGCGCGTCTTGCGCGTTCCCGGACGCCCGGCATCGCTGCGACCGACGCGCGGAGCTTTCTTTTCCTCGTCTCCAAGGCCGAGCTCGTCATTCTCGAGGCGGCGGATTTCGTCGCGCAGGCGCCCGGCTTCTTCGAATTCGAGATCGGCAGCAGCCGTACGCATGCGCTTTTCGAGATCTTCGATATAGGCCCGCAGATTGTGGCCGACGAGATTGTTGCGCTCGTCATCGCCCGTGTCGACGGTGACGCCGTCCTGAGCGGCGGTATGGGCGACAATATCGGCGATCTGGCGCTTGATCGTCTGCGGCGTGATGCCGTGTTCTTCGTTGTATTCGCGCTGTTTTTCCCGACGCCGGTCGGTTTCGGCCATCGCCCGTTCCATGCTGCCGGTGATGCGATCGGCATAAAGGATGACGCGGCCTTCCACGTTTCGCGCGGCACGGCCGATGGTCTGGATGAGGCTGGTTTCGCTGCGCAGGAAGCCTTCCTTGTCGGCATCGAGGATACAGACGAGGCCGCATTCGGGGATGTCGAGACCTTCGCGCAGCAGGTTGATGCCAACGAGCACATCGTAGACGCCGAGACGCAAGTCGCGGATCAGCTCGATACGCTCCAGCGTTTCGACATCGGAGTGCATGTAGCGTACGCGCACGCCCGCTTCGTGCATGAATTCGGTCAGATCTTCCGCCATGCGCTTAGTCAGCGTGGTGACAAGCGTGCGATAGCCCTTGGCGGCCGTCGCCTTGCATTCTTCGATGCAGTCCTGAACCTGATCTTCGACCGGCTTGATTTCGACCGGAGGGTCGATCAGTCCGGTGGGACGGATGACCTGTTCGGCAAAAACGCCGCCGGTCTGTTCCATTTCCCACGTGCCCGGCGTGGCGCTGACCGCGAAGGTCTGCGGGCGCATCGCGTCCCATTCGTTGAACCGCAGCGGGCGGTTGTCGATGCATGACGGCAGCCGGAAACCGTATTCGGCCAAGGTGATCTTCCGGCGATGGTCCCCGCGCGCCATCGCGCCGATCTGCGGCACGGTCTGGTGACTTTCGTCGACGAACAGCAGCGCGTTTTCAGGCAGATATTCGAACAGGGTCGGCGGCGGTTCGCCAGGAAGGCGACCAGTGAGAAAGCGGCTGTAATTCTCGATCCCGGCGCAACTGCCCGTTGCCGCGATCATTTCGAGATCGAAATTGGTCCGCTGTTCCAGGCGCTGAGCTTCGAGCAGCCGGCCTTCTTCGTGCAGTTCCTTCAGCCGTTCCTGCAATTCGAACTTGATGGCTTCGGAGGCCTGTTTCATCGTCGGCCCCGGCGTGACGTAGTGCGAGTTCGCATAGACCCGCACCTTGTCGAGGCTGGCGCCTTTCTTGCCGGTCAGCGGGTCGAATTCGCTGATCTCCTCGATCTCGTCGCCAAAGAAGCTGACGCGCCAGGCCATGTCTTCATAGTGGGACGGGAAGATTTCGAGATTGTCGCCGCGGACGCGGAAATTGCCGCGTGCGAAAGCCGCATCGTTGCGCTTGTACTGCAAAGCCACGAGCTTGCGGATGAGCTCGCGCTGGTCGACCTGCGTGTCCTTCTTGATGTCGAAGATCATCGCGGAATAGGTTTCGACCGAACCGATACCGTAGAGGCAGGATACGGAGGCGACGATGATCACGTCGTCACGTTCAAGCAAGGCGCGCGTTGCCGAGTGGCGCATCCGGTCGATCGCTTCGTTTACCGAGCTTTCCTTCTCGATGTAGGTGTCGGACCGCGGGACATAGGCTTCGGGCTGGTAATAGTCGTAATAGGATACGAAATATTCGACGGCGTTTTCGGGGAAGAAGCTCTTGAATTCGCCGTAGAGCTGCGCAGCCAGAATCTTGTTCGGCGCGAGGATCAGCGCGGGGCGCTGCAATTCCTCGATCACCTTGGCCATGGTGAATGTCTTGCCCGATCCGGTAACGCCGAGGAGCACCTGCGTCTGTTCGCCATCCTTGGCGGCGCCCGTCAGTTCGGCAATCGCAGTGGGCTGATCGCCGGCCGGCGTATATTCGCTGACGAGCTTGAACTTCTTGCCGCCCATCGACTTTTCCGGGCGGGCAGGTTTGTGAGGGACGAATTCGCCGGTTGTGTCGGGTTCTTCGAGGCCGCGGCGGATGACGAGTTCACTCATATGCGCACATATGGGGAACATGGGAGCAAGGCGCAACGGTGCTTGCCAAGGGCGATCCGACTGCTAGCTTTCGGACACCAATTCGGGAGAATATTCGATGCGCCGTTTCGTGATTGCCGCTGTCGCCAGCCTGACTCTCGCCGCCTGTGGAGGCAGCAATGCGGACGCCGATGGCGATGGCGAGATCAGTATGGAAGAGGCAGCCGCAAGGTCGGCCGACATGGTCCGACCGCAGCCGGGCAAGTATCGCGCCACGGTGGAATTCGTCGACGTATCCATGCCAGGAGCGCCCCAGCAGGTACAGGACATGATGCGCAGCATGTTCGACAAGGAAGCGCAATCGCACGAATACTGCCTGACCAAGGAAGAAGCGGACAAGGGCTTCGAGGAAATGGCCCGGCAGGCGCAGGACAGCAATTCGGATTGCACACTCGAGAAATTCGATGTCGATGGCGGCAGCATCGATGCGGTCATGAACTGCAAGGCGGAAGGGCAGGGCACGGCCCGCATGGTCATGACGGGAACCGGCACCGAAACATCGTCGGAAATGAACATGACCATGAACGGCGAAGGGCCGGACGGTCAGACCATGACCATGACGATGAAAAGTTCGCAGCAGCGCCTAAGTGATTGCGACGCTTGAATGACGAATTGAAATTCGGGAGCCATTAATCGGCTTCGCGCATTATTACGCGGTGATGGCAACGTTACCGTTCAAAGACACCGTGATCACGCACCGCGAGGAAATCGCGCGACGTTGGGCGCTTGCCGCCGAGCCATGCCCCGACGACGCGTGCGGACCGCGCTGGCAGCTAATGCTGCGGGAATTCCTGTGGCCGATCGAACCGTTGCGCCGTCTGGTAGGCCCGCCGCTGGAGATCCCGGCGGCCCAAACTCCGAAGACCGTGATGTTGCTGCCCGGGTTTGGCGCCCATCCCATCCGTATGCGGTGGATGGCGCGCAAGCTGGAAAAGGCCGGGCACATCACCAAGAAATGGGGGCTGGGCTATAATTTCGGTGCCACCCAGGCGCGGTTCCAGATGGTCGAGCGCCGTCTGGTCGATATCTATCGCCGGACCGGCACGCCCATCTATCTGGTCGGGTGGAGCCTGGGCGGCGTCATGGCGCGCGAACTGGCAAAGGCCCATCCTGACAAGGTCGCCAAGGTCGTCACGATGGGATCGCCGTTTTCCGGCAGCCCGCGAGCGAACAATGGCTGGCGTGCCTATCAGGCGATTGCCGGCCACCGGGTCGATGAACCCGAGATCGATACCGTCGTCCATGAGAAACCCCCCGTCGAAACGGTAGCTTTCTGGAGCCCGTGCGACGGGATCGTCGATCCGCGCGCTGCCTGCGGCAAGCCGGGAGAGCGTGACCGTGCACGCGCATTGCGTTGTTCGCACATGGGCTTCGTGCTGACAAATGAAGCGGTCGAAGCTGTGCTGGGGGAACTGGATAGGGATTAGATACTTGTTCCCTTGAAGGGGGGCTTCCTGCCCTCGCGTCGTCTTGTCCAGGGACGACATGCACATCCAGTTCGGGGACCCATGACCGGCAGCGCCGATTATTTCGACGAAATGCGCAAGCCGGATGGCGGCGTGAGAGATGCCTACGCAGGCTATTGCCAATGGTTCGACGGACAGGACAATGCCTTGCTTCGGCGCAAACATGCCGAAGCCGAGACCAATTTCCGCAAGACCGGCATCACTTTCAATGTCTACGGCGAGAATGAAGCCGAAGAGCGGCTGATCCCGTTCGACATGGTGCCGCGCGTCATCAGCGCGGCCGAGTGGCGCAAGCTCACCCGCGGGATCGAGCAGCGCGTATCGGCGCTCAACGCATTCATGCACGATCTCTATCATCGGCAGGAAATCATCCGTGCGGGCCGCATACCCGAGCGACTGTTCAGCAATAATGCCGCATGGCTGCCGCATATGGTCGGCTTCACGCCGCCCGGCGGGATTTACACCCATATCGTCGGTATCGATCTGGTGCGCACCGGGCCCGATGAATTCTATGTGCTGGAGGACAATGCCCGCACGCCGTCCGGTGTCAGCTACATGCTGGAAAACCGCGAGACGATGATGGCCATGTTCCCCGAGCTGTTCATGCGCGTCCCGGTGGAGCAGGTATCGGACTATCCACGCCGCCTGGCCAAGAGCCTTTCGGCCTGTGCCCCCGATTGCACGCGCGGCAAACCGGTCGTCGCGGTGCTGACGCCGGGCATCTACAATTCCGCCTATTTCGAGCATGCGTTTCTGGCCGACCAGATGGGTGCCGAACTGGTCGAAGGCAGCGATATGCGGGTAGTCGACGGTCGAGTGGCGATGCGTACCACCCACGGTTACCAGCCCGTCGATGTGATTTACCGGCGGGTAGACGACGAATTCCTCGATCCGCTGACCTTCAACGAGGACAGCGTGCTGGGCGTGCCGGGCATCATGGATGTCTATCGCAGCGGCGGCGTGACCATTGCCAATGCGCCGGGGACGGGCGTTGCCGACGACAAGGCGATCTATTCCTTCATGCCCGAGATCGTCGAGTTCTATACCGGCGAAAAGCCGTTGCTGCCCAATGTCGAAACCCATCGCTGCGCAGATGAGGAATCCTGCAAATACGTCCTCGACAATCTGGCCGAGCTGGTGGTGAAGGAAGTGCACGGTTCTGGCGGGTACGGAATGCTGATCGGTCCGACCGCGACCAAGAAGGAAATCGAGGAATTCCGGCGCAAGATCGTCGACAAGCCGTGGAATTACATTGCCCAGCCGACGCTGGCGCTTTCGACCTGCCCGATCTTTACGAAGAAGGGGCTGGTGCCGCGCCACGTCGATCTGCGGCCCTTTGTGCTGGTTTCACCGGACAAGATCGACATTACGCCCGGTGGGCTCACGCGTGTCGCGCTGAAAGAAGGCTCGCTCGTCGTGAATTCAAGCCAGGGCGGGGGCACCAAGGATACCTGGGTGCTGAAAGACTGATGCGCGGGAATTCATCATGTTAGGGCGGACTGCCAACGGCCTGTTCTGGATGTTCCGCTATCTCGAGCGGGCGGAAAACACGGCGCGTCTTCTCGATGCCGGTCTGCGCATGGCGCTGACCCGCGATCTGGTGACGGCGGAGGAAGAATGGCGATCGGTCATCGCCACGGCCGGCCAGCGGGTCGGGTACGAGGCAAAGCATGCGACATATACGGGCATGCAGACCTGGAACCACATTCTTCGCGACAAGGACAATCCGTCCTCGATCCTCGCCATGTTCGGGCAGGTTCGCCAGAATGCGCGGCAGGCGCGCAACGCGATCAGCAGCGAGTTGTGGGAAGCGATCAACGAACCCTGGCTGGAGATCAAGGATCAGCTGGCAAAGCCGGTAGGCGAGAACCGCGTCATGGATACGGTCGCCACCATCCGGCGCGCCGGCACGCTGGCACACGGGGCGATGGAAGGTTCCATGCTGCGCGACGAAGGGTACCATTTCGCACAGGCCGGCACCTTCATCGAGCGCGGCGACAGCATCGCCCGCATCCTCGACATCAAATACTACCTGTTGCTGCCGTCGCTTTCCTACGTCGGATCGAGCCTGGATACAGGGCAGTGGGATCAGGTTCTGCGCTCCGTCTCCGGGGACCGCGCCTATCGCTGGCTCAACGCCGGACAGATCGATGCCCGCGGGATCTGCGAATTCCTGATACTGGACGACGGATTCCCGCGCAGCCTGGCGTTCTGCCATTCCGAACTGCGCGCCAACCTTGCCGCGCTGGCCCGGCTGCACGGCAAGGAAGGCGTCAGCAACAGCCTGATGCGCGATGCGGATACGCGAATAGCCGACCTTACCATTGAGGACGTCTTCGATCAGGGGCTGCACGAGTTCCTTGTCGACTTCATGGCGTCGAACGTCGCGATCGGACAAGCGATCGCCACAGATTACAGGTTCCTTGCCTGATGCGCCTCTCTATCCGTCATACGACTCGCTATCTCTTCGACACGCCCGTGGTTCATGCGTTGCAGCGCCTGCGGCTGACCCCGAAGCAGACGCAGGGGCAGGAAATCCTCGAATGGGAGATGGAATATCACAATGCCCATCCCGAGTTCGTTTACGAGGATCAGCATCACAACACCGTAAACCTGGTTTCTGTCGAAACCGGGGCGCAGGAAGTGACCGTCACCTGCCGCGGGCGGGTGGATACCCACGATCATGCGGGCGTGATCGGGCGCCATGCAGGGCATCTTCCGCTGTGGAGCTTTCTTGCGCAGACGCCGCAGACGACGCCAGGCCCCGGAATGCGCAAGCTGGCCGGTGAAGTGGGCAAGCGCAGCGAAAGTCGCCTCGATACGTTGCATCACCTGTCCGGCGCAATCCTCGACCGGGTCGAATACAAGACCGGGACGACCCATTCGCGGACCATCGCCGAAGAGGCCTATGCGGCGGCAAACGGCGTGTGCCAGGACCATGCGCATATCTTCATCGGTATCGCCCGATCGCTGGGCATTCCGGCGCGATATGTCAGCGGCTATCTGATGATGAACGACCGGGTCGAGCAGGAGGCGGGCCATGCCTGGGCGGAAGCCTATGTCGACGAACTCGGCTGGGTCGGATTCGATATTTCCAACGGGATCAGCCCGGACGAACGTTATGTACGGGTTGCAACCGGCCGCGATTATCGCGATGCCGCGCCTGTGACCGGAATCAGTTTCGGCACGACGTCAACCGTGCTCGAAGTCGATGTGGCGGTAGAGCAGCAGCAAGTGCAGCAGTAATTCTGCCGAGAGGAAAATCCAGATGACGTATTGCGTGGGCATGATGCTCGACAAGGGACTCGTCCTGATGAGCGATACGCGCACCAATTCCGGCGTCGACAATATCTCGGTCTTTCGCAAGATGTTCACCTGGAACGTCCCGGGCGAGCGGATCATCACCCTGCTGACGGCCGGCAATCTGGCCAGCACGCAGGCGGTCATCAGCCAGCTCGAAGAACGGATGAAGGAACCGGACGAGCGGGACAACATCATCCTCAAATCGCCGACCATGTTCCAGGTCGCGACCGAAATCGGCAAGCTGCTGCGAACGATCATCGCGGAACGCCAGGATTCGAACGGGGTGAAGGGCAGGGGGCGCTTCACGGCGTCGATCATCGTCGCAGGGCAGATTGCCGGTATGGAGCCGCGGCTGTTCATGGTCTACCCCGAAGGCAACTTCATCGAGGCGAGCCGGGACACCCCGTTCTTCCAGATCGGCGAGACCAAATACGGCCGACCGATCATCATCCGCGGCTATGATCCGGAGATGAGCATGGAAGATGCGGTGAAACTGCTGATGGTCAGTTTCGATTCCACGCTGAAGGCGAACCTTTCGGTCGGTTTGCCGCTGGATCTGCAGGTGATCGAACGCAACGGGTTCAAACCGAAGCACGAACATCGCATCACGCATGACGATCCGTACTTCCAGGCGATCTCTTCCAGCTGGGGCGACGCGCTCAAAAACGCTTTTCATTCCCTGCCCGATTACAGCTTTTACCGAGAAGATTAACGAAAACAGGGTTTTACTATAGCGTATCGACTAGGTAAAATTACCCGATCAGGGGTCTGTTGCCTCGGTAATAATCCGCACCCGTAATATTACGGATATACGGTCGGTGCCGGATTCCCTCACCTCGTCAATCATGAACGAACGACATACGGTACATATCGTAGGTGGTAATAGCAGATGCAGGGCGGAGCAGGCTCATCTGATTTACAGTCTTGGGCTTCATTCCGAAATCTATGCTAATGTCGCCGAGCTCATGGAGCGTCCCCCCCAATCGGGCATAGTCCTGGCCTATGACGATCCGGAGGGCGAAAGCGCTGCGCACGTCCTCAAGGCCTTGTCAGACGAAGGGTACTGGATCCCTGTCATAGCAACGTCCCAGGAGCCGCGACCGACCCATGTTGTGGAAGCGATCAAGGCGGGCGTTTTGGACTATATGAAGCTGCCACTGCGCGGCGAGAGGGTCACCCAAGCGATTTCGCGCACTTTGACCGATGCCGACAATCACGTGATGGCACGGCGCAGAATTGCGGAAGCGCGCGACAGGATTGCCAATCTGTCTCCGCGCGAGCGGCAGGTGCTCGACTGGTTGACCGAAGGGTGCAGCAACAAGGTCATCGCGCGCGAGCTCCATATCAGTCCGCGAACGGTGGAAATCCACCGGGCCAACATGATGACGAAGCTCGATGCCGATCATCTGGCCAAAGCAGTGAAGCTGTTTTTCGAAGCGCGGCTGGGTGACGATCCAACACCAGAGATCGGGGCCATCGCGGCCTAGCGGCAGAAACTTCCTGTTCCATGTTCCAGATGGAAGTGGTCGTGATGCGCCCGATTGTAATCGGGACCCAGTACGGTGCCGAAGCGCTTGCACGCACTTTTATGGATGACCTGCAGGAATTCGCGTTCCTGGCGCGAGGCGTTCCAGCCCGATAATACCGAAATACGGCGTCCATCGGCCAGGACGAAAGCGGATACATCGATCGCTTCGGCGCGCGAATGGGCGCTCAAACGGCCGGTTCCGGCGACATTGCGGCAGGAGTAGCTGCCCATGGTTTCGATGCGAACCAGCGGGCTGCCAAGGATCTGGCGTGCTGCACGATCGACTCCGTACCGCGCCCAAGCGGCAAAGGTATTGGCGAGCGGACAGGCCACAGCGCCCAGATTGGTAACAGTAAATTCGCCCCGGTCGCCGCCGACGCCCTGCAGGCTCACGCTGTTCGTGGTCGAGCAGCCAGCTCCATAAAACCTGTCCGTCAAAGGAGAGAAGCGCGACCCCGTCTGCCCCAATTCGGCCTGGCACTGGCGAACTTCGGGTCGCGCAACCGCAACAGGGACGGACCCTGCCTGCCGCGCGACCCGTTCAGTCGGCTTGGAACCAGGTACTGCGCCGCAACCCGCCAGGGCCAGAAGGAGAAAGGCTAAGAAGGCAGGCTGCAATCGCATCGAGGGATGTATTTACCAGACATGGTTAATTTCGTCCTAACGGACTTTGAAAAGAGATGCACCGAAGCGCCTCAAGTGTAGAAATTCGGCAACGCAAACACGCAGCCATGCTATTGCGAATGATTATCATTGCCAATCCGTCCATGAGTTCGTAACGGGCGGGGCGTGAGCCGCACGACTATCCGAATCTGGTATCTGATCCATAAATGGAGCAGCCTCATCCCGACGGCGTTCCTGCTCATGTTGTGCGTGAGCGGACTGCCACTGATCTTTCACGACGAGATCGATGCCGCCATGGGCTTCGATACGGAGAAATCGCTGTCGGGCGTCGCTTCGTCGGAAGGCGGACTACCGCTGGATACGATGCTGGACCGCGCACTGGCGGAACGGCCCGGTGAAGTCCCTCTGTTCATGGCGTTCAGTCAGGACAGCCCGCTGCTGACCGTTACGACCGGCCCGGCGCCGGATGCGGCAAGCGGTGACATGCATCTCCAATTTCTCGATCGCGTTACAGGCGAAGCGCTGGGGCCTGCGCCGGTCAATCCGCTGCTCGACTTTCTGCTGCAACTGCATACGGACATGTTTCTCGGCCTGCCCGGGATGCTTTTTCTCGGCGTAATGGGCATCAGCTTCATCGTCGCCCTGATATCCGGCACGGTACTGTATGCACCATTCATGCGCCGACTGCGGTTCGGCACGCTGCGCACGCGACGCAGCCTCCGCGTCAAACGGCTCGATCGGCATAATTTCCTTGGTATCGTCACGCTGGTCTGGGCGCTCGTCGTAGGCGCGACGGGTGCGATCAATGCCTTTGCCGATCCGCTGACGGACGCGTGGCGCAATGGCGAAATTGCGGAAATGACGGCAGCCTATCCCAGTTCACAGCCCTTGGCGCCCGCAGATTACGGTTCGATCGACAAGGCCATGGCTGCGGCGCAGGACGCACTGCCCGGCCGAAACCCGCAGTTCATCGGATTTCCCGGCGGATCGTGGAGTTCCGGTCATCACTATGCGATTTTCTTTCAGGGCGACCGCCCTGTCACGGAACACCTGCTGACCCCGGCGCTAGTCGATGCTGCGACTGGCGAACTCACGGATGCGCGGACCATGCCTGCAATCAATCAGGCACTGATGATGTCCAAGCCGCTGCACTTCGGCGATTATGGTGGCTTGCCGCTCAAAATCCTGTGGGCGCTGCTGACGCTGGCAACGATCTGGGTGCTGTGGACCGGCATCTTTCTGTGGCTACGCCGCCGTGGCGGGGAGATCGACCGCCGCGTCGATGAGATCGCCCTTGGTGCACGCAAGGAGATGCGCGCATGAGCCACAGGACGCGGCATCGTCAGAGCACTGCCACGGTGTTTCGCTGGCCGATTGCGATCGGCGTGGCTTCTATCGCCGGACTCGTACTCGGACTGACCGGCGATGGCGCGCGTGACCTTTTAGCCTGGATCCTGGTCGGCATTGCCCCGGCCGTCATTTTCGCGGCGCTGGTGCGCCGTACTTCCCGCTAGAACCGATGAAAGAACCAATGATGAAACTGCACCTCCTCCCGCTTCCGGCATTTGCCATTGCCGCGGTCATTGCTGCCCCCGCGCAGGCGCAGGAGGGGACGTCACAGGAAGTGATCGTCGTTTCCGCCCAGCGGGCCAATCAGACGGAAGTCATCGCGGGCGGAACGCTGGGAGTTCTGGGCGCCAAGGATGCTCTGGACGTACCGTTCGTGGTGCGCACATTCGATGAAAGCCTGATCCTGAACCAGCAACCGCTGACATTGGGAGAGGTTCTGGAAAACGACCCTTCGATCCGGACTACCTATGCGTTCGGAAATGCAGCGGAACAGTTCGTGATCCGCGGTTTCCCGCTTTACGGCGACGATATCGGGATGAACGGTCTTTACGGCATCAGCCCGCGCCAGCTGATCGCGCCCGAGCTGTATTCGGGTGTTCAGGTGCTGAACGGGGCGAACGCATTTCTGAATGGCGCGGCGCCGGGCGGAACCGGGATCGGCGGCAATGTGAGCCTGCAGCTTAAGCGTGCAGGTGACAGCCCGCTGACGCGGGTCACGGCAAGCTATCTATCCGATAGCCACTTCGGCGGCAGCGCAGACATTGCGCGCCGGTTTGGCGAAAATGATCAGTTCGGTGTGCGGGTCAACGGTGCCTACCGCAGCGGAGATGTCGCAGTGAACGACGAGTTTCGCCGCACCATCGTTGGCGGCGCATCGTTCGACTGGACTACCGATAATCTGCGGGTCACGCTGGATGGCGCCTATCAGCGTTATGAGGTGAACCATCTTCGCCCGCAGGTAGTGATCGGCAACGGAGCAATTCCCGAAGTGCCCGAGGCGGATCTCAATTATGGTCCGTCTTTCGCCCGTACCGAGCTGCAGGACATTTTCGGCCTTGCCCGAATCGAATACGATGTAGCCGATAATGCCATGCTTTATGTCAGTGGCGGCGCGCTGGATGGCAATGAGGAGGGCACTTACGGCGGGATCACCATTACCGATGCCGACACCGGTGCTGGCACGATCGGCCCGTCCATCATTCCCGCGCGCATCAACAATGAGGCAGTGGAAGCGGGGCTGCGCGTCAAACTGGGCGAGGCCGTGACGCACGAAATCAACTTCGGCGGCAATATCAACTGGCAGCAATTCCGTACCGCCTTCGATTTCCGCGCGGGGTACGACACCAATCTTTACGATCCTGTGGACGCGCCCATTTCCCCTGTCAGCACTTTTGCCAGCGGGGATGTGGACGATCCAAAGCTCAATTCGCGATCGGTCCAGCTTAGCGCATTTGCTTCCGACACCATCGGTTTCTGGAACGATCGCATCCTGCTGACGGGCGGGTTGCGACTTCAGGAAATCACGCAGAAGAACTACGACGTTGCCACCGGCGACTTCATGGGCCGGCTCAGTACCTCTGCGATTACCCCGGTTGTCGGCCTGGTGGTCAAGCCGACCGAGCGAATTTCGCTGTTCGCCAACCGCATCGAGGGGCTGCAACCCGGCGCCCGCGCGCCTGTCAGCGGTATCGATCCAGACAATCCCGGGTCGGGAGAATTGCCGGTTACCAATGGTGGACAGGCGCTCGCGCCGGCGCGGTCCGTGCAATATGAAGTCGGCGGAAAGATCGGGCTGGACCGCGTGCAGGCGAGCCTTGCGCTATTCACGATCGAACAGCCCAGCAGCTATCTCGCGATTGATCCCGACGTGCCGGGGCAGCTGCGGTTCGGCCGATATGGGGAGCAGCGCAACCGTGGGATCGAGCTGTTCTTTACGGTCCAGCCGACAGATGGACTGCGCCTGATAGCCGGCGGGTCGGTGGTCGATGCAAAGCTCAAGCGCACCCCCGGAGGCGTGAACGAAGGCAACGACGCGCTGGGTGTGCCCGACTATACCCTGAACGCTAATGTCGAATGGGACGTGCCCTTCGTGCCCGGTTTCACCCTGACCGGACGCGCCATCCATACGGGTGAGCAGGCTGCAAACGTGACCAATACCAGCTATCTGGACGACTGGACCACGCTCGACCTCGGAGCCCGCTATGTGCTTGCAGCGGGCGGCGCGCCGATCACCCTGCGCTTTGGCGTCGACAATGTGACCGACGAACGGTTCTGGAGCTCGTCATACAGCGCGTTCGCATCTGGAGACACGGCGCGGCTGCTGCAGGGGCGCCCGCGTACCTTCCGGGGATCGGTCTCGGTCGACTTCTAAGGTTGCCTAAAAGGGCAGGCCGGGGCGGGATCAGTACCCGCTGGCCTGCCCATCCTTGCGCATTTCGGTTGCGCCGGTCAGCACGCCGGTTTCGGGATCGCGGGCGATCGCCTGATATCCGCCGAACATGATGCCGTTGTCGATCACTTCGACCTTGTGGCCCATGGCCTGCAACCGCTCCACCGTTTCGGCGGGGATGCCGGGTTCGACGAAGAGGGTGCCGAGCGGGTCGGCAAAGGGACCGTTCAGCGCCTCTGTCGGCTGTGGGCCACCATCGTGGTTGAAGCGCGCGGCATCGCCTGCTTCTTGCAGGTTCATGCCGTAATCGACGATGTTGACGAGTACCTGCACATGGCCCTGCGGTTGCATGCCGCCGCCCATCAGGCCAAGGGTCATGTAGGGCTGGCCATCCTTCTTCACGAACGCCGGGATGATCGTCTGGAAGGGGCGCTTTCCGGGCTCATAGGCATTGGGATGCGCCGGATCGAGGCTGAATAGTTCGCCGCGATCCTGGAACATGAAGCCGGTGCCGGGCGCAACCAGCCCGCCGCCCATGCCGCGATAGTTCGACTGGATAAGGCTGACCATCATGCCATCGCCGTCCACCACTGTCATGTAGGTGGTATCGCCTTCGCCCTCCAGCTTCGGCTCGCCCGGTCCGAATTCCGGAGTGGCACGAGCCGGATCGATGAGTCCGAACCGCTCCGCACCGTATTCGTCCGATAGCAAGGCCTGCGGGAACGGGCTGAAATCCGGATCGGCGTAGAAACGTGCAACGTCAGCGTAAGCGAGGCGCTTCGCTTCCACGAGATAGTGCATCGCTTCAGGACTGCCACGCTCCCACTGCGACAGGTCGATATTCTTGAGAATGTTGACCATCTGCAAAGCAGCAAAGCCCTGGCTGTTCGGTGGCAATTCGCACAGTTCGTAGCCATCCTTGTATTCCGCACAGGCAGGCTCGACCCACTCGCTGTGATGGGAGGCGAAATCATCGCGGGTGAAGGCGCTGCCCTGAGCCTGGAGATAGTCCACCATGACATCGGTGAGCGCACCATCGTAATAGGCGTCACGCCCCTCGCGGGCGATGGTCTCGAGCGTATTGGCAAGGTCGGGGTTGCGGAAAATCTCACCAGCCTCGGGGGCGGCGCCGTCGGCGAACCAGACCTTGCGCGCATTGGAGAAATCGAATTCATCCTCGCGAGCGGAGTAGGCCTTGAACGCCCGGTCGAGATACATGCCGATAACCGGGGCGATGGGGTGGCCTTCGCGGGCATACCGTATGGCAGGTGCGAGGTTATCGGCCATCGGACGCTTGCCGAACCGCTCGTGCATGGCAAACCATGCATCGACCGTGCCGGGAATGGTAATCGGCAAGGCGCCATAGGGAGGCAGGGCATCGGCGCCGTTCAGTTTCTGCTTGAGCTGGTCGAGCGTCTGGCCCTTGGGGCTGCGGCCCGAACCGTTGATGCCGTAAAGCTTTCCGCTCTTGGGATCATAGATGATCGCGAACAGATCGCCGCCTATGCCATTGCCCGTGGGTTCCATCAGGCCGAGCGCGGCATTGGCGGCAATCGCCGCATCGACCGCGTTGCCACCATCCTTGAGAACGTCGAGCGCGACTTGCGTGGCAAGGGGATGTGCCGTGGCCGCCATGCCATGCCGTGCGATTACCGGACTGCGCGACCAGTTCGCGCCGACCGGACGGCCGCCGGCGCCAATCTGCTGTTCGACAGAGGGCTTATCCGCGGAGACCTGCGCGGTGGCAGGGCTCACGGTCAGGGCAAGGGCGGCAGCGCCGGCCAGTAACGCTTTCATATTCGTCTCCTCCGTTTGGGAGACGTGTGAAGAAAGCGTGTCAGGCTGGCAAGGGGCGCTCGGTCGTTCCCGACGTTGCCTTGCTCACCATGACGATTGCAATCCAGGCGGCAATGAAGCCGGGTACGATCTCGTACAGGCCCTGATTCATTCCCGGCAGGGCCGAATTCCAGCCGAGCGCGATCCAGGCCATGACAACGGCAGCACCAGTAACGAGACCGGCAACTGCACCGGTGCCCGTCATGCGATCCCACGTCAGCGACAGGATGATAAGCGGCCCGAACGCCGCGCCGAAGCCGGCCCAGGCGTTGGAAACGAGGCCGAGCACCTCGCTCTCGGGGTCGCTGGCTATGATGATCGCTGCGATGGCCACGAGAGCGACGCAGATGCGACCCACATTCACGCTTTCGCGTTCGGAGGCATTCTTGCGGAAGAAGAGCTTGTAGAAATCCTCGGTCAGCGAACTGGATGCGACCAGGAGCTGGGAGGAAATCGTCGACATGATGGCTGCCAGTAGCGCAGCCAGAAGGAAGCCGGTCACCAATGGATGGAACAATAGGTTCGCCAGGACGATGAAGATCGTTTCCGGATCTTCGACGACAATGCCATTGCGCTGCGTAAAGGCGCGGCCCGCGATCCCGATGCCGATGGAGCCGAGCAGGGCTACGCCCATCCACGTCATGCCGATGTTACGAGCGGGCCGAACCTTCGCCACCGTATCGATTGCCATGAAGCGCACGATAATATGCGGCTGACCGAAGTATCCGAGACCCCAGGTTACAGCGCTGATGAAGCCAAGAAAGGTCAGGCCATTGGTAAGGCTGAGAAAGCCTTCGACAGGAACCTGCGTGAGCGAACCGCCCCCACTGCCACCTTCGCCGAACATCACGACCAAGGGCATTACGACGAGCGCGACGACCATGATGAGGCCCTGTACGAAGTCCGTCAGGCTCACAGCCAGAAAACCGCCAACCATGGTATAGGCAAGCACGACCAGCGCCGTGATCCAGATGCCCAGCATGTAATCAGACATGCCAACATCGCCGAACAGGCCTGCAAAGCTCGTTTCGAACAGCTTGCCGCCACCGACAAGTCCCGCGGCGGTATAGACCGCGAAGAAGACCACCACGATCAAAGCCGACACAACCCGCAGCGCCACGGCCCTGTCCGGGAAGCGATTGGCGAGGAATTCCGGAATGGTCAGTGCATTGCCGTAGCTCTCGGTCTGTTCACGAAGACGCGGCGCCACGATGAACCAGTTGGCTAGTGCGCCGATGAAAAGACCGATGCCGATCCATGCTTCGACCAGGCCGCTGGCATACAGCGCGCCGGGTAGACCGAGCAGCAGCCAGCCGCTCATGTCCGACGCACCAGCCGAAAGCGCAGCAACTGCAGGGTGCAGATTGCGACCGGCGAGGAGATACCCTTCGCTGGTGTCGGTGGAGCGTTTCCAGGCCCACAGACCGATCGCGATCATGAGAATAAAATATAAGGCGAGTGAAATATATGTTCCCGTTGGCATGGGTGCGCCCTTTAACAGAACCGCGGACCAATGGCCACTGCACGGGTTTCGGGTGGAAAACCGCCGCTGTGCGTCATCGATACCGCGCCGATGCGAAAACCCGAGTGTGACTTGAAAGCGACACTTCAGAAAAGCTGCATTTAGCAAGGGAACGCGGGCCAGCCTCGGGCGTCTGTGTTGCAACAGGGTCAAACAGTTACAGGGTTTCTCAATGAAAAAATCGACACTTCTGGCAACCGCCGTTCTGGCGGGCGCAATCGCTCAGCCTGCCTTCGCGCAGGACAGCAATCCGGACTACTTCAACGGCGTCTATGTCGGCGGCACGCTCAGCGTCGAATCCATCGACGATGGCAAGGACGAAGGTCTGGCTTTCGACACCGACGGCGACGGTGAATACAACGATGTCGTGCGCACCATTACCGGTGCAGATGCGTTCTCGCCCGGTCTGTGCAACGGTCGGCCGAATGCCGGTCCGGCTACGCCGACCTGCAGCGACGACGAACAGGAACTGGGCTACGCCATCAAGATCGGTATGGACCGTCGCATCGGCGACATGTTCGTAGCCGGTGTGGTGCTGGAAGGTTCGAAGTCGAATGCTACCGATTACACCACCGGGTTCAGCACGACGCCTGCGAGCTACACCATTGCCCGTGAAATCGATTATGCTGGCGCTCTTCGCGCACGCCTCGGTATCTCGCCCGGCGATGGCCGCGGTCTTCTCTACGCCACCGGGGGTGTGACATATGGCCGGATCGACCACGAATTCACCACGACCAACACTGCCAACAGCTTCACCCCGGTGAACGGCGATGAGTGGCTGTGGGGCGCACAGTACGGCGCAGGTGCAGAAATCTACCTGACCGACAGCATCAGCCTGAACGTGGAATACCTTCGTACCCACTTCGAAAAGGACGATTATTACGTTGTAGTCGGCGCCGGTTCGGCTCCTGCAACCAACCCGTTCCTGCTCGACTCGGGCGAAACGAACCTGCGTTCGACCGGACGTCAGCTCGAAGTGAACTCGTTCCGTGCGGGTCTCAACTTCCGCTTCTGATCCAGGTCACAAGCTAAAATAGAAAGGGCGGTCGCATCGCTGCGGCCGCCCTTTTTGTATGCCCGATTTGCTGCTGCCGCCGCGCTACTTTCCGTAGCCGATGCCGACGGCAGCGTCGGCGAAGAGCTTAGCTCTGCGCTGCGCGCTTGGCGCGCTTGCGTTCATGCGGATCGAGGATCGCCTTGCGCAGGCGAATGCTCTCGGGCGTGACTTCGACCATTTCGTCGTCATCGATATAGGCGATGGCCTGTTCCAGCGTCATGACGCGGGGAGGAGTCAGGCGGATGGCGTCGTCTTTGCCGGTCGAACGGAAGTTCGTGAGCTGCTTCGACTTCATCGGGTTCACTTCGAGATCGTCCGGCTTGGCATTTTCGCCGATGATCATGCCTTCATAGATCTTGGCGCCGCCACGGATGAACAATTCGCCGCGGTCTTCCAGCGCGTTAAGCGCATAGGGGACCGCTTCACCCGGGACCATCGAGATAAGCACGCCGTTCTGGCGTCCTTCGATGGGGCCGCGATAGGTATCGTACTTCTCGAACAGGCGGTTCATGATGCCCGTGCCGCGCGTGTCGGACAGGAATTCGCCGTGGTAACCGATAAGGCCGCGGCTAGGAGCGGAGAAGGTGATGCGCGTCTTGCCCTGGCCCGACGGGCGCATCTCGGTAAGCTCTGCCTTGCGGCGCTGCATCTTCTCGACGACGGTACCGGAGTGTTCGTCGTCCACGTCGATGACGACCGTTTCGAATGGCTCCATACGCTGACCATCTTCGGTGCGGAACAGCACGCGTGGGCGGCTGATGCCGAGTTCGAATCCTTCGCGGCGCATCGTTTCGATGAGCACGCCGAGCTGGAGTTCGCCGCGACCGGCGACTTCGAAACTGTCCTTGTCTTCGCTTTCCGTGATGCGGATGGCGACATTGGTTTCCGCTTCGCGGTAAAGGCGATCGCGGATCATGCGGCTGGTAACCTTGCTGCCTTCGCGACCGGCGAGGGGGCTGTCATTGACCGAGAACTGCATGGCGAGCGTAGGCGGATCGATCGGCTGGGCTTCGATCGGCGTCTTTACGCTCGGATCTGCGACGGTGTTCGACACCGTGGCCTTTTCCAGACCTGCAAGAGCGATGATGTCGCCCGCTTCGGCGCTATCGACCGGCACGCGGTCGAGGCCATCGAAGCTCAGCAGCTTCGTCGCGCGGCCGACTTCGATCACATTGCCCTGTGAATCGAGCGCATGGATCGGATCGTTGACATTCAATTTGCCCGACTGAACGCGTCCGGTCAGAACACGGCCCATGAAATTATCGCGGTCGAGCAGAGTGGCGAGGAAGCTGAAAGGCGCTTCCGCATCGAGGCCCGGCGCGGGTACGTGGTCGACGATCAACTGGAACAGCGGTTCGAGATTGCCGTCGCGGGCGTGCTCGTCATCGCTGGCATAACCATCGCGACCCGAAGCCCACAGGCTGGGGAAATCGAGTTGGTCGTCATTGGCATCGAGCGAAGCGAAGAGATCGAAGACTTCGTCGAGAACTTCCTGGGGACGCGCATCGCCGCGGTCGATCTTGTTGACCACAACGATCGGGCGCAGACCGAGAGCGAGTGCCTTGCCGGTAACGAACTTGGTCTGCGGCATCGGGCCTTCGGCGCTGTCGACCAGCAGGATGACGCCATCGACCATCGAAAGGATACGCTCGACCTCGGCGCCGAAGTCGGCGTGGCCCGGGGTATCGACGATATTGATGCGCTTGCCGTTCCACTCGACGCTGGTGCACTTTGCAAGGATCGTGATCCCGCGTTCTTTTTCCAGGTCGTTCGAATCCATGGCGCGTTCTTCCACGCGCTGGTTTTCGCGGAAGGTGCCGGACTGGCGGAAAAGCTGATCGACAAGAGTGGTCTTGCCATGGTCGACGTGGGCGATGATCGCCACGTTGCGCAGGTCGCGGGACATGAAGTGTGCTTTCGATTAGGGTGCCGTAGCGTCAACGCCCAGTGGCACTGCTTGTTTCGGTCGCGCCCCTAGCGGAGATGCTGCAATGCGGCAAGGTGTTGCGGTGTAGCGCGAAAGGCACAGTCGTCGAGTCAGCTATGGCGTTGGTCCGCTAAATGCTTGAGAGGGCGGGGGAGTCTGGTAGTTGCGCCCTTGCATGCGCGCATTTTGGGAGCCGCGCAGCGGACCAAGATACGTCTTGAGAGAAGAGGACCTTTCATGAAATTCACCGCTTTCGGCCGCACCGCGACCGTCCGTACCGTCATGCTTGCAGGGGTAGCTGCTGTAGCCATCCCGGCGAGCGTTTCGGCACAAGATTCAGATCTGGAAGAGGTCCAGCAGCAGACCGACAGCGACGGCGATAACATCCCCGATGCTGCCGATGCCTCGACCGGCAATGTCATCATCGTTACCGCCACCAAGCGCGAGCAGACCCTTCAGGAAACGCCCGTCTCGGTCAGCGTCACCAGCGGCGAAACGCTGGAGCGTGCGGAAATCCGCGACTTGCAGGACCTTCAGACCGTGGCCCCGTCGCTGCGCGTCAGCCAGCTTCAGAGCTCGGCGAACACCACCTTCATCATTCGCGGCTTCGGCAACGGCGCCAACAATGTCGGTATCGAACCGTCCGTCGGTGTATTCATCGACGGCGTCTATCGTTCGCGCTCGGCATCCTCGATCAACGACCTCGCCAATGTGAGCCGCATCGAAGTGCTGCGCGGACCGCAGAACACGTTGTTCGGCAAGAACGCCAGCGCCGGCGTCATCTCGGTTGTCACCCGTGAGCCGCAGTTCGAGTTCGGCGGTTCGGCCAGCTTCACCTACGGCAATTTTGACCAGATCGTCGCCAAGGCGGACATCACGGGCCCGTTGACGGACTCGATCGCTTTCTCTCTCGACGGCACCTACAACAAGCGCGACGGTTTCGTCGACGTCGTGAACCTCGATGAAAAGATCAACGAACGCGATCGCTACGTTGTTCGCGGCCAGTTGCTGTTCGACAATGGTGGCCCGCTCAGGATTCGCGCGATCGGGGACTATTCCAAGATCGACGAACTGTGCTGCTATGCCGGCAACGTTCTTGCCGGTCCGACCGTACCGCTGCTGTTCGCCGTTGGCGGCCAGCTGGCAGTCGAAGACGTGTTTTCCGACCGTGCCTTCCTCGACACGCTGCCGGTCAACGACATCGAGAACTACGGCGGTTCGGTTCAGGCCGACCTCGACCTCGGCTCTTTGACGCTGACGTCGATCACGGCCTATCGCGAACTGCGCGCATTCAACCAGCAGGACGTGGATTTCTCCAGCGCGGCCGTGGTCAGCGAGTTCCGCAACCAGGCGGTCGATACCTTTACCCAGGAACTGCGCGTCGCGTCTGACTTTGACGGTCCGGTGAACTTCCTCCTCGGTGGCTATTACTTCAACGAGAAGGCAAAGCAGAACAGCGGTCTCGACAATGGCGAAGATGCACGCGCGTTCTTCGATCTGCTGGCAGGTGGCGGCACTCCCGGCACGCTGTCCTTCGTTGAATCGCAGCTCGGCATTCCGGTCGGCGCTACCTTCGCAGAAGGTCCTTCGACCCGAGAATTCTTCACGCTCGATAACGAATCCTACTCGGTCTTCGGGCAGGTCGATTTCGAAGTGACGGATCGCCTGACCCTCACCGCCGGCTTCAACTACACCGACGACAGGAAGGATTTCTCGCTCCGTCAGGATTCCTTCGATCCGCTGGCGAATGTGAACTTCGTCGATGCTGTCATCGTTGGCGGTATCGCGCAGGCGCTGCAGATCCCCACCTCACAGGTGACGCCCGGCGTGATCCAGCAGTTCGCTGCTGCCCAGCCGGCCGGCTTCCAGCAGATCGCAGCGATTGCGACCACGCCGTGCTCGGCCGGTTCGCCGCCGCCCGCCTGTAACCAGTTGCTCCCCCTCCAGGCGCTACAGTTCCTGCCGCCGTTCCTGGCGGTGCCCAACGCGGTGGAGCCGGGCAGGACGAATGATGACAATCTGAGCTACACGCTTCGTGTGGCTTACGACGTCAGCGATCGCGTGAATGCCTATTTCACCTATGCGACGGGCTTCAAGGCCAGCTCGGTCAACCTGTCACGAGACAGCCGCCCGACCAACGCCGATTACACGCCTGGTCCTTTCGGTTCGACCATCCTCGCGCCGTCTTCGCCGATCCGCGATGCCGGTATTGCGGTACCGAACCTTTCCACCGGTTCGCGCTTCGCGGCTCCGGAGGAATCGGAAGTTTACGAAGTCGGCCTCAAGGCCGATTTCGACCGGATGGCCTTCAACCTGGCACTGTTCGATCAGACCATCGACGGTTTCCAGTCGAACGCCTTCACCGGCACAGGTTTCGCGCTGGTCAACGCCGGATCGCAGTCGGTTCGCGGCTTCGAATTCGATTCGACGCTCACGCCGATCGATCCGCTCGTGTTCACCTTCGCACTGACCTATCTGGATTCGAAGTATGACAGCTTCCCCGGATCGGTCGTTGGTGACCTTTCCGGACAGCAGGTCGCCGGTGTTCCGGAATTCACCATTGCGACTTCGGCAACCTACACGCACGAGTTCGGCAATACGGGCAATCTGCTGATTGGCCGCCTGGACTACTATCATGAAAGCAACACGCAGATCCTTGACGGCGTACCGGACGCTCCGGATCCGATCGCCCTTGCGCGCAACTATCGCCGCGAAGTGAATCAGGTGAACGGGTCGCTGACCCTCGCGCTCGAAAACGGGTTCGAAATCAGCGGTTTTGTCCGCAATCTCACCAATCAACGCTATCTGTCGCAGATCTTCCCGGGTGTTGCACAGCCGGGTACGATCTCGGGCTATCCCAACCAGCCGCGCACCTATGGCGCCACGGTTCGCTATCGCTTCTGATCGCGGGAAATATTCGAATGGAGAAGGGGGCCCGCGCGGCCCCCTTTTTCTTTTGTCCCATTTCGGCACAGCATATACGCATTACGCGGTAGTCCAGCTGGATGCGTGATATATCGCAGATGCGACCCGAAGGGCTCGTGCATTGCACCGAGCGCTTTATCTTAGAGCCCCGCGTTCTCGCGGGGCTTTTTTTTGGATCGCCTGGGCTTTTAGAGGTCCCGCAACGCCTGCGCAGGTTTGGCACGCAATAGCGGCAACGAAGCGCCAAGAGCGAAAGCCAGAACAACGAAGACGCCGAGGCCAAGTACGGCAAGCACTTGGCCCCAATCCGGCAGCCAGTCGAATTCGAACAACTGCGTGATGACCAGCCATGCAGCAAGGCTGCCGATGCCAAGCGCCACGACCGCAAGCATTGCAGCCAAGGCGACGTATTCGATCAATTGCATAGCAATGATCTGGCGGCGATCGGCACCGAGCACCCTCAGGATGACGGTATCGTAGGTCCGCGCCGCGCGCGCGGCGGCGATGGCGCCCAGTAGTACGGCAAGACCGGCGAGGACCGCGACGCTGGCCGCGGCAAGCGTGGCAAAGCCGACCTGTTCAAGAATCGTCCGCGCCTGTTCCAGCACACCGCCAACCTCGATCACCGAAGTCGAGGGGAGGGCGGCCACCAGCGATTGCAACAGCGGGCCGGTCGGCGTGCCCTGGCTGAGCTCGACGGTCGCCGCGAGATTATGCGGCGCATCCTGAAGGGCGTTGGGACTGAGCACGAAGACGTAGTTGAAGCCCATGCTTTCCCAGTCGATGCGGCGCAGATTGGCGATGCGGGCGGTCCGCTCTACGCCGAGTACGCCAAAGGTCAGCATGTCGCCGACCTTCAGGCCGGCGGCGTCGGCAAAATCCTCATCGACCGAAACCAGCGGCTCGCCTGCATACATTGGGCCCCACCACGTGCCTTCGGTCAACTCGTTGCCTTCCGGCAGACGATCGGCATAGGTCAGCCCGCGTTCCCCGCGCAGGGCCCACGCGCCGTCCGGAATTTCGTCCAGATCAGCGGTGCGGGTCATTGCCCCTTCGGAGCCGAATGCGAGCACGGAGCCACGCAGCGCGGGGACCATGCGCCAGCTTGCGCCCGGATCCGCATTGCGGACCAACGTCTCGAATTCGTCCACCTGGTCGCGCGGGATATCGAGCACGAAATAGTCGGGCGCACGGTCCGGCACGCGTTTGGCGATATTGCCGTCGATGGCGCTCTGAACCGCTGCCAGCAGGACAAAGGCCGAAAGTCCGAAACCGAGGGCGGTTACCAGCGCGCCGGTGGATGAGCCCGGGCGATGCAGGTTGGCAAGCGCATTGCGCGCGACCGGGTTGCGCGGCCGGGGAAGGGCGGCTGCGAGCCGGCGAATGCCAAGGCCGAGCAAGGCGAGCAGGCCGAGTATGGCGGCGGCTCCGGCCAGGAAGCTGCCCGAAAGCATAGGGTTGTCGGATGTCAGCAAGGCGAGGGTGACGATGGCAGCAAGACCACCGCCGACCAAAGCCAGTGCGCGGGGATCGCGCGCCAGCGGCGCGACGCGGGCGCGCATCAGCGCCATGGCCGGGAAATTGCGTGCGCGCAGCAAGGGCGGGGCCGCGAATACCAGCGCCACCAGCATGCCATAGGCCAAAGCCAACACGATCGCGCCGGGATCGATGATCACTCCGCTGGAAACGGGCAGCAGACCCTGCAACGCCGTTGCCAGAAGGGGAACGATGGCGATGCCGGCGGCAATTCCTGCAAGGCTGCCCGCCAGCGTGGCCGCGACGATTTGCAGTGCGTAGATACGCGCGATGTCATTGCTGGTCGCGCCGAGGATCTTGAGGGTGGCGATCCCCTGCCTGCGGGCGTCGAGATAGGATGTGACGCCCCCTCCGATACCGATACCGGCAATGACCAGCGCCGCGAGGCCGACAAGCGTCAGAAATTCGCTCATGCGGTCCACGAACCGGTCGGTGCCGGGTGCTGCCCGGTCCGCCGTGTCGATATCGAAGCCGGCGTCGGGGAATTGCTGCTTCAGTTCTTCGCCGACCGCCTCGGTATCGCGGCTTTGCGTGAAACGAACCCTAGTCTTGGACTGATACATCGATCCTGGCGCGATCAGCCCTGCGCGGGTGGGTAGATCCTCTGCCACGATGATCGTCGGACCCAACTGAAAACCTTCACCGAGACGATCGGGTTCATCGGCGATGATCCCGCCGATCGACAACTTCTCCGTGCCGATGTCGATAGTGTCGCCCGGCGCGACGCCCAAGCGATCGGCTGCGCCCTGCGACAGCCAGGCTTCGTCGGAACCTGGAGCGCCCACCGTACGGCCGTCCTCGAGGGTCAAATCGCCATAAAGCGGATAGGCCTTATCGACGGCCTTCAGTTCGATCGGTGCAGCCTGCTCGCCAAATCGCGCCATGGCCTGCATGCGGGTTCCGGCTGAAACATCGCCGAGCTGAGCGAGTGCAGCGCGTTCTTCATCGGTAAGGTCACGCTGCCAGAGTTCGATCTGCAGATCGCCGCCGAGATAGGTCCGGCCGTTGGTTTCGATCTCGCTTTCGATCGCTGCGGTCAGCGATCCGATCGCCGCCAATGCTCCCGTGCCGAGAAACAGACAAACGAGTAGAAGGCGCAAGCCGCGAAAGCGAGCGTTGAGATCGCGGCGCGCGATCCGCCAGGCAATTGCCCAGGTCACGCCGCAGTGTCGCTGGCGATGCGACCATCACCGAGCTGGAGCACGCGCTCGCAATGCTCGGCAAGTTCGGGATCGTGCGTAATGACGAGCAATGTCGCCCCGGTTTCGGCACGGCGATTGAAGAGAAGTTCCACGATTTCGTGACCGGTGGCGGCATCGAGATTGCCGGTAGGCTCATCGGCGAAGATCAGGTCGGGACGCGGAGCGATTGCACGGGCGATGGCGACACGCTGCTGTTCGCCGCCGGATAATTGCTGCGGGTAATGATCCAGCCTGTGGCCAAGGCCAACCGCTTCGAGTTCGGCTTTGGCCCGCGCCTGGGCGTCGCGTTCGCCAGCCAGTTCCATCGGGGTGGCGACGTTTTCCAGCGCGGTCATGGTCGGTAACAGGTGGAACGCCTGCAACACGATGCCGATACGCCCGCGTCGGGCATGCGCAAGGGCGTCCTCGTCCAGCGTTGCGAAATCCTCGCCTGCCACGAGCAGGGTTCCCCCGCTGGCACGCTCGAGGCCGGAAAGAACGGCCATCAGCGAGCTCTTGCCCGAGCCGGAAGGACCGAGCAGTGCGACAGTCGATCCACGCGCAATGTCGAGATCGATCCCGCGAAGGATTTCGACGGGAGCATCGCTGGAGCCGAGGGTCAGGGTGAGGTTGCGGGCGGAAATCGCTGCTTGAGAGTTCGTCACGGTACTGCGATGGCATGGAGCGGAAAACTGCACAAGGAAACTCGCCGATGCGTTTGCGGCATTTGTCGATCCTGTTCGCCGCCATGGCACTGTCCGCTTGCGGGGGCGCGCAGGATGCGGCGCCATCAACCGAAGCGGAAGCGAGCCAGCAAACCCCTGCGGCCGATATCGCGGTCGAAGGACCGGAGAGGCGGATACTGGCTTTCGGCGACAGCCTGTTCGCAGGCTATGGGCTGGAAGAGAACGAGGGCTATCCCGAACAGCTTGAAGATGCACTGCGCAAGGACGGAATCAACGCGCGGGTGATCGATGCCGGCGTTTCGGGAGATACCAGTGCAGCCGGTCTGCAGCGGCTGGCCTTCACTCTCGATGCGCAGGAGGTCAAACCCGATCTCGTCATCCTCGAACTTGGTGGCAATGATATGCTGCGCGGTATCCAGCCTGGACAGACACGCGCCAATTTCGAGGCGATGCTGCAGGAACTGAGCCAGCGAGAGATCCCTGTCCTGCTGATGGGTATGCGGGCGCCGCCGAATTACGGGCCGGAATATCAGCAGCAGTTCGACAGCCTGTATAGCGAGCTGGCCAGCCAATACGATGCGGCTTTGATCCCGTTCTGGCTCGAGAGCATCTATGAGGACCGTAGCCTCTTCCTCGACGACCGCATTCATCCCACCGCCGATGGAATTGCGGCACTGGTGCGCGATACCATGGGAAATGTGGAAAAGGCGCTGCCGCCCAAGCCCTAGGCGCGCGTTACCGACCCCGCCGTTACAGCCCAGACGGCGGATTCCGTCGCTATGCTGCTGAAAGGGGCTGGCTCGGTTCCAGTCATCCAGACCTGCGCTCCACTGCTGCGCAATTGTTCGAAAAGAGCGGCGCGGCGAACGGGATCGAGATGCGCGGCCACTTCGTCCAGCAAAAGCAAACCTGCTCGCCCTTGTGCCGCCATTCCAGCATGGGCCAGCGTCATGGCGACCAGCATCGCTTTCTGTTCGCCTGTCGAGCTTTGCGCAGCGGGGACCCGCTTGGCTGCGTGGATGACTTCAAGCTCGTCGCGATGCGGGCCGAGCAGGGTGCGCTGTGCGGCGCGGTCGCGCTTGCGGTTGTCATAGAGCGCTTGCGACAGACCATCCGAATGATCGGGCGCGCTGGGGGCATAGGTAAGGGCGGGGCGAGCAAAAGGTTCGGCAGGCATTTCCGCCAGCCTTACCGCCAGTGTTTCGACGAGCCGCGCGCGGCCTGCCATTAGGGCGGAGCCATGCTGAACCATTTGGGCTTCGATGGCATCGAGCCAGGCGCTCTCAGGCTCTCGCAGATCGGATAACAGGCGATTGCGTTCGCGCAGGGCACCTTCGTAGCGGGCTGCATGACTGGCATGCGCTGGTTCGAGCGCAAGCGCCAGCCGGTCCATGTAGCGGCGGCGGTCGCCTGCGGCGCCGGTGAACAAGCCATCCATGGCGGGAGTGAGCCATGTCACCGCGAGCCATTCGCCGAGGCTGGTCGCACTGCTTTCCGCCCCGTTTATCCGGACGCGGCGGCGGCCCGGGTTGGCGCTTTCCGAATATGTGGCGAGCCGTACGGCTTCGCCATCCTGCAGCAGGCTGGCGCCCACGCCGAAGCCAGCATCGCTGCCACTGCGGACCATGTCGCACAAGGCAGCGCGGCGCAGGCCGCGCCCTGGGGCAAGCAGGGAAAGCGCTTCGAGAATATTGGTCTTTCCTGCACCGTTTTCGCCCACGAGCAGATTGAACTGGGCGGTATCGCCCAGCTCGGTCGAACCGTGGTTGCGAAAGTCGGTCAGGGAGATGCGATCGAGCGCCATGAGGTGAGCGTTCGATAGCGCGCCGTCGCCATGCCCGCCACTTCAAAACATAACATTTCCAACAGTTGGGGAAATTCCCCAACCTTTCGGATTGGTGAACGACGTTTGCTCTCGTGGTTCAGGAAAAATTGACGGAATTCCGCCATTTTTCGAGTTTGGCACACCCGTTGCAAAGTACTGGGCATCCCGGATGGTCCGGGAAAAACGAACCAAGGATCAAGGAGCAACACAATGTCCATCTTCGAATATGCCAGCAACCGTGCACTCGCCGCCGTCTTCGCCCTGGGTGTCTCGGCAATGTTCATGGCCGCCGCCATCGTCCCCGCAAGCCCCGCCGGTCTCGTCGCCTGATCGGCCAACCGCCCACATTCTTCAGGAGGAAAACATGTTCAACTCTGACAACGGCCACAAGCTCTTCGCAGCCGCCTTTTCACTGGCCCTTTCAGCCCTCTTCTTCGCCACCGCCATCGTACCTGCATCGCCCAATGGACTTATCGCATGAGCAATCTGAAATTCCGCGAAGGGGACGATGCCGTCCGTCCAGCCAAGAGCTTTGCGCTCGATCGCACGAATGGCAAGATGATGGGGGTCTGCTCCGGCATCGCGCGCTATTTCGACATCGACGCCACCTGGGTCCGCCTCGGCTTCGTCGCAGGAACACTGCTCGGATTTGGCAGCTTCATCCTGCTTTACCTGGCAATCGCACTGATCGCAGACTGACCACGGCCCCGCGCCTACCGTCCCGGTTTTCGTGCCGGCCGTGGCTCACACAAAGAGAACCGGGAGGGGCCGCATGGCCCCTCTCTTGATTCTGCAGTCGCGGATTTACATCGCGGAAATGCCGCCATCGAGCTTGAGCTCGGCACCGGTCATGAAGCGGCTCTCGTCGCTGGCGAGATAGACAACGGCATTGGCGATATCGTTGGGCTCGCCCACGAATTTGAGCGGAATTTGCCGCGCCAGCTTTTCCAGCAATACAGACTTGTCGAGATTGTGATTGAGCGCCGTGCCATCGAGGATCGGCGTATCGACGAAGGTCGGGTGCACGGAATTGCAGCGGATCTGCATATTCTTCTTCGCACAGTGCAGCGCGATCGATTTAGTCAGCATCCAGACCGCGGCTTTGGACGAGTTGTAGGCGGGCATGGTGTCGCTGGCGATCAGCCCCGCAATGCTGGAAATGTTCACGATCGAGCCGGGTGCATGCTCGCGCATCAGCGGCAGCGCCTTCTGGCAGCCATGAAAAATGGAATCGACATTGATCGCAAAGCAGCGCTTCCAATCGTCGAAATCGCAGGTCTCGATATTGCCGCCCACGCCGATACCGGCATTGTTCACCAAGACGTTGAGACCGCCGATATTCTCGCGCGCAGCGTCCACGGCGGCTTCCCAGTCAATGGGATCGGTAACGTCGTGCCGGATCGCATGGGCGGTGCCGTCACCCAGATCCGCATTGATGAGCGAGGCGGTTTCGGCAGCGCCATCACCGTTGATATCGGTGCACAGCACCCGCGCGCCCTCTTCGGCCAGCCGGGTTGCATGGGCCCGGCCGAGCCCCTGCGCCGCGCCTGTCACCAGTGCCAGCTTGCCTGCACACCGTCCTGCCATCGTCACTCTCCTGCCAATATTCCCTGTCCCAGCAGCATGAGCACGCGCACATCGATCCCGCAACCATCGGCGCGTTTGGCGGCGGTAAAAGCGGCAATGTCGGATAGGGCGACACGGTGAACGGTGATGTTCTCTCCGCCGACCCCGCCGCCTTCGCCGACCTTCGCCAGCTGGCTGGCGCGGACCAGAGTGAAGCTTTCGCTGACCATTCCGGGAGAGGACCAGAACGTGCCCAGATCTTCGAGCACATCGGCGCGGTAGCCCGTTTCCTCTACCAGTTCCCGCCCGGCAGCAACGAGAGGGTCTTCGCCTTCAAAATCAGCCTCGTCGCCGATGAGACCCGCCGGTAGCTCGATACAGGGCCGGCCAAGCGGCACCCGGTACTGCTCTACCAGAAGCACGTGGTCGTCTTCGTCGACGGCAAGGATCACCGCCGCGCGGATGTTGCGGGGACGACCCACATATTCCCATCGACCGCGCGTTTTGGCGGTGATGTATTTGCCCTGCCAGACGATCTGTTCGTCCGCATCGTGATCGGGGACGGGCATGGTCAGACTTCGATCAGTCGGTCGGGAAGCTCGTTGCGGTCGTCATCGGCGCGCGGGAAATGCTCTGCCAGTACCATCCCGACGTCGCGTACCCCGATGGCCAGGCTTTCGGCGATGTGGCCCTCTTTGAGCTCTTCCAGCATGTCCGCCATCGCTTCGCCCCAGACTTCTGCCGGCACAATTGCGGCAATGGGCTGGTCGGCAACGATTTCGGCGCGGTGTTCGCGCATGGACAGATAGAGAAGTACGCCCGTGCGGCCATGCGTGCGCTGTTCCGCGCCGACTTTGAAATGCCTGATTGCGCTGCTGTGAACGCGGGCACTCTTAACCGGGCCGGGGGTAAGGGCGAAGCGCAGCGGGTCCCAGCTCAGCAACAGCCATCCCAGCGTGAAGGCGACCAGCCCCAGGGCGATGGTCATGCTGGCGAGTTCGCCGGTCGTCCATTCGTGCATCCAGCCACCGACGAGCGAATCCCATAGATCCATGAAGGGCTGCGGGATCACCGCAAACAGGCTCATGGCCGTGAAGGCCAGCGCCACGGCCCACACCAGTACGACATCCGAATAGCCATCGCTGCGATCGGCCAGAACGGTCACGATTTCGCCGCTGGTGGTAAGTTCGGCCGCCGCGACGGCATCGGATACGATCTTGTGATCGGATTGAGAAAGATAGCCCATTACCACCCCCCGGAGGCGCCACCGCCCCCGAAACTGCCGCCGCCGCCACCAAAGCCGCCGCCGCCGAAGCCACCGCCTCCGCCGAAGCCGCCGCCTCCGCCCCAGCCGCCACCGCCCCAGTCGTCATCGGTGAGACCGCGCGCGATCGCCTTGCCGGCTTCCCAGAGAATGATGTCGCGTGCGGCATTGCCCCACGGTCCCTTGCGATAACGCCGCCGCCGGCCGCGCCCGCTCAGCATGGGCAGGACGAAGAAGAAAAAGATAAAGCCGAGCCAGATCAGCGCGCCGATGGGGAAGCCGCCGTCGCTTTCGCGCTGTTCGTTCACCTGCTGGGCCACCTTGGCCGCTTCTTCAGGAGGCAGTTCGAGCTGTTTGATGATCTGGTCTGCACCCCAGCTAATCCCGCCGGAATAGTCGCCATCGCGGAAATATGGCTTCATCCCTTCGACATATTCGAAAGCAAGCCCGTCAGGGATGATGCCCTCCAGGCCGTAGCCGACCTCGACGCGCATCTTCTTTTCGTTCGGAGCGACGATCAGAATGATGCCGTCATTACGCTCCGCATCGCCCAGCGCCCATTCCCGGCCAAGGCGATAGCCATAGTCGGAAATGTCGTAACCCTCCAGATCGGGGATCGTCGCGATCACGAACTGACGCTGGTTGCGCTGCTCGAACGCGTCCAGCTTTTCGCTCAGAGCGGCTTCGGTTGCGTCATCGATGATGTTCGCAGCGTCCACCACCGGCGCGGTGCCGCGTTCGGGAAAGGTCTGGGCAGCGGCGGGCAGGGCAAAGCCCAGCGCCGCCGCCACGGGCAGGATTACTGAGAGAAGCAGGCGCATGTTTGTGCCGCTCAGTTTGCGGCGCTGCTATCCGAACGCATGTCCAGGGTTGGAGCGACTTCTGCACCCTGCGTCACGGCTTCGTAGGGAACCATGGGTTCTGCACCGTGAATGATGTTGGCGCCGATGGTATCGGGGAAGGTGCGGATCGTCGTGTTATAGGCGCGCACCGCTTCGTTATAGTCGCGAATGGCGACGCGGATCCGGTTTTCCTGACCTTCGATCTGGGTCATGAAGCGGCCAAAATTGTCCTGGCTGCGCAGTTCGGGATAAGCTTCCACATTGGCCATCAGCCGCGACAGCGCGCCGCCGAAGGTGTTCTGCGCCTGCTGATACTGGGCCATCTTGTCCGCATCGCTCAAATCGTTGCCATCGAGCTGGATTTCCGGACGGGTGGCGGATGCGCGGGCCTGTATGACCGATTCAAGCGTCGCACGCTCCTGCTCGGCCGAGCTCATCACGATCTGTTCGAGGTTGGGGACCAGATTGGCGCGTTCCTGGAAAGCGGCCTCCACATCGGCCCACTTGGCCTTTGCCGTTTCTTCAGCAGCAGGCACCGAGTTGATCCCGCAGGCCGATATCGCCAGCGCAGCGGCTGCGACGATCGAGGCACGGAAAGCGGCGAATCGGTTCATTTCAAGAATCCTTCTTAGGGAGTCGGGGGACGTACTGCTTTATCTAGATAGCACACCATGGCGCCGGTTCAAGATTAACGCCCGCTTGTGACTGCCAAACCATCATGGCAGGGAAGGCGCCAGTTTTAAGGGTTAAGGGAATCATACCGCCATGAGCCTGGGAAAAGAATTCAAGAAGTTCGTCGCGCGCGGAAATGTTGTCGATCTGGCAGTCGGTGTCGTGATCGGCGCCGCGTTCAGCGGTATCGTTACGCAGCTGACCGAAGCCATAATAATGCCGCTGATCGGCTGGATATTCGGCGACATCGATTTTTCCAACTGGTTCCTGCAGCTGGGCGAGATACCCGAAGGCTACGAAGGCGCGCTCGACAACTACGAGCAGCTCAAGGAAGCAGGCGTGGCGATGATCGGGTACGGCGCGCTCATCACTGCCGTGATCAATTTCTTCATCGTCGCCTTTGCGCTCTTCATGCTCGTTCGCAGCGTGAACAAGATCACCGAAGACATGCAGCGCAAGGCCGCCGCGACCGAGGACAGCTCGACGAACGCAGACGTGCCGACGAATCCCGAACTCGACGTGCTGAAAAAAATCCTGGCGGAACTGCGCAAGGATGGCGGCGCGGCCTAGGGCAAGGGCCTGCATCCAAGGGGTAAGTTCGAAGAAAGGGCGGGGCGCACACTGCCACGGTAAAAGGCGCGCTCCGCTCACTTCACATTAAGCTCCGCATCGCTATATAGGGGCTGTCGGCTTCGGCCGGATATGGCGATAAACTGCGCTGTGTAATAGGTACAACGGACCCGGGGGCAGTACCCGGCGGCTCCACCACAAACCGCCTTTTCCGGCGGGTTATGACGGGGCCGAACTAGGATCGACGTGTGCTGAAAGGCAGTGTTTTCGCCCGGGCTGAGTAACCCGTAAAACTGTTCACAACACACAAGTGCCAACGATAACGAAGCACTCGCTCTCGCAGCGTAATCTGATGGGCTAACGCCCTGATCTTACAAAGCTAAAGCGCGGTTGGACCCACCGGGCAACAGAAGCGGATTCCGGGGCTCCGGGGGTAGCTAGCAACAGAAACCCCCACCCATTTCATCGATCGGCTTTATTCGGACGTGGCGTCACCCGGCGCTGCTTCCTGCGCTTTGCGTTCGTAGCGCAAGGCGTCGAGGATCTTCGCGCCGCCGAGGAAGACTGCGCCCGATGTCGCTGCGAAGAGGAGATAGCCGCCCACGCCGGGATATTGCAGCGTGTAGTCGGCGCCGCGGGTCATTGCGCCAAGGGCAAGGGCGAAGATGATCAGATAGGCTTCGAAGCGCGTCTTGATCACGAACAGCCGTTTCACCTTCTTCAGCACGCGCGCCTCACTCCGTTTCTTAACGCCCCGCGATGCAATTCGCGTGCCAGCGGCGCGAATCTGCGGGTTCGCCTAGTTAATGCGCGAAGAAGTGTAAAAGTGCCCGACGATGTATCTACGCGCCCCAATCTGGGGCGGTGGAAATTATGCCAGTTCGTCCAGCGACAACACGGCCAGCAGGGCTTCGCGCGCTTCGATGACCTTCGCTGCGAGAGCTTCGGTTCTAATTTCATCGGGCTGAATTGTTTCCGGCCACATCTGGGCAATCACCGCCTCGATCCGTTCGGCCTTCGCCTCGTCCAGCAAGAACCGCGCGTCGACCGTTGCAGGATCTGCCACCACGCGCAGCCGCAGGCAGGCCGGGCCGCCGCCATTGGCCATCGATTGGCGCACATCGACGGGGATGACGTGACGGATCGGACCGTTGGACGCGAGCATGCGTTCGCACCACGACCAGACACTGGCGCTTTCCTGGCATTCGCTGGGGACGACCAGCGCCATTTCGCCGGTTGGTAATGTCACGAGCTGCGCATTGAAGAGATAGGTGCGGATCGCCTCTTCGAGAGAAACCTGGCTTTCCGGCACTTCCACGACATGGAGGTCGGGGAAGACGGCGCGGATGGCTTCGTAGGCGTCGATCTGGTCGGCAAAGGCCTGATCGTGCGTGAAGAGGACCTTCTCGTTCGCGACGGCGACGACGTCGTTGTGAAACGCCCCGGCCTCGATGGCCGCGGGGTTCTGCTCGATGAAGACGCAGCGCCGGGGCTCGAGGCCATGCAGCCGGGCGACGGCGCGGCTTGCCTGCTCGTGCTGGCGCGCGGGAAAGCGCCCGCCGGGGCGGCCATAGACGAACACCTCCACCCCGGGTGCATCGTGACTGTCGCAAAACCGCATGTGATTGGCCGCACCTTCGTCGCCGAAGCTGGACGGGACCGCATCGTGCACCGCGAAATGCCGCTGATCACCGAATGCGATCTTCAGCTGCGCCTGCGTATCGCGCCATTCCTGGCCGCGGTGCAGCATGGTGACCAGATTGGCCGGCGTCAGATGGCAGCGGCCATCGCCGGTATCCAGCGCAGGACTGACGGTGGCGGCATTGGCAGTCCACATCGAACTGGCCGACCATGCAGCGGCCACGAGCGCCGGGTTGGTATCGTCGCCTACCGCCAGATCGCGCAGCAGACCGAAATTGGGCCGGGGAAGGGGAAGCAAAAAGCCCTGTGCTAGCCCGCGCTCCAAATTGCCGCGCATCTTCGCGATCCCCTGCAGCGCTGCTGCGCGCGGGTAGGAGGCATTGCCCTTGTGGCTGGCGCTGGCAATATTGCCGAGACTGAGGCCGGCATAATTGTGACTGGGTCCGACGATACCGTCGAAATTGATTTCGACCAGCTTGCTCATCGCGCTACGCTCCACACCTCGTCGCCTTCGCCGACTTCGAGTGTTTCGGCACAGATCGCGTCGATGGCAACGGATCCGTCCTCGCCCGTCTCCCGCATACCGTAGGCGCAGCGAAACGTGCCCAGCGTGCCGGTGGCGATCAGCGCGCGCTCGCCGATGTCGAGATCGGTCGCGGAGACCCGTCCCGGAGTGGACCCGGCGATGCTTTTCACATTGTCGGTGCGTGCCGTCATGGAAGGACCACCATCGAAGATGTCGACATAGCCTTCCGCGGCGAAGCCTTCGTTCTCCAGCATCCGCATGGCGGCGCGGCCCGACGGGTGGGGGACGCCGATTACCTTCTTCGCTTCGTCATCCAGCATGGCGACATAGACGGGGTGCTTGGGCATCAGATCGGCAATGAACTGATTGCCGTTGATGGCATTGAAATAGTCGGCTTCCTGAAAGGTCATGCCAAAGAAGCGGCCGGCCACGCCGTCCCAGAAGGGCGAGCCGCCGCGATCGTCGATCACGCCGCGCAATTCGGCCAAAATGCGATTGGCGAAGCGGTGGCGGTGCATGGCGATGAACAGATAGCGGCTGCGTGCCAGCAGCAGGCCGAGCCCGCCTGCGCGTTCTCCCGGGTGGAGGAACAGACCGCCCACTTCGGACGACCCCTCCAGATCGGTAACCAGGCTGAGGAGTTCGGCCCGCACGGTGCGATCGAGTTCCTGGCTATGCTGGGTCAGCGTGTTGAGGCGATAGCTGTAGAACGGCCATTGCTGGCCGACCTGGCTGAAAAGCTGACAGGTGCCGCGCACCTGCCCGGTTTCGGTATTTTCCAGCACGAGCGTAAACTGGTCGTCGCCAAGTTCGTCGGCGTCGCGCGAAAAGGCATCATCCGCCCGTTCAAGCTTCTTGGTCAGCGCTGCGCGATCGGCCGGCAGATTGGTGAAACCGCCGCCGGTCAGCTTGGCCATCTCGTAGAGGTGTTCGAGGTCGCTGATATGCGCGGCGCGCAGGCGAAAGGTCACAGATGGTCTCCGGAAGATAGCTTGGCGAGAACCAGCGCGCTAAGCGCGGCGCGTTCGCGAAGCGAAGGAACGATCATGAATTCGTCGGGCGAATGAATGGCGCCGCCGCGCACGCCCATTGTGTCCACCACGGGTACGCCGGTAGCCGCGATATTGTTGCCGTCGCACACGCCGCCGGTCGGTTTCCAGCCGATGTCCTGCCCGAGTTCCGCGCCGCATGCCTTGACGAGATCGAACAGGCGCTGCGCCTTTTCATCGACCGGTTTGGGAGGACGGGTCACCCCGCCGTGACGGTGGATGCCGACCTCATGATCGGCCTCGATGGCAGCGAGAGCCGCATCGAGCTGCCCATCGAAGCGGTTCATGGCGTCGGTCGATTTGGGGCGAATGTTGAACCGCAGGATGGCAAGGTCGGGCACGACATTGTTCGCGCTGCCGCCTTCGATCTTGGCGGGGTTGACGGTGATGTCGTCTGCCTCGAGGGCCTTGATCCGCAACACGAGATCGGATGCGGCGACGATGGCATTGCGCCCGTCATGCGGATTGCGCCCGGCATGGGCGGACTTGCCCGTGAAGGTGATCGAATAATTGCCCGTACCGCCGCGTGCATGGGCCAGCGTTCCATCGGGCAGGGCGCTGGGTTCGTAGGTGAGCGCGGCATATTTTCCGCGGGCCAGTTCCTCGATCAGGGAGCGGCTGGCGAGGCTGCCGGTTTCCTCGTCCGAGTTGATCATCACATCGTATCCGACATGCTGGGCGCACTCCATCGTCTCGAACGTGTTCAGCGCATGGAGGATGACATCGAGGCCGCCCTTCATATCGGCAGTGCCGGGGCCGTTGATCATGTCATCGTCGATCCAGCTGACCTCCTGAAACGGGTGATCGACGGGGAAGACCGTGTCCATGTGGCCGGTCAGCACGAAGCGCCGTTCCGCATCGGGCCGGACGCGCAGCACCATGTGCCGCCCGTGCGGTTTTTCGAATTCGCGCCCTTCTGCGGATATGGCGGTTACGGTCGCAGGGTCGATCAGTTCGACGTCGCCCGGCAGGACGCTGAAAGCATCGGCCAGGATGCCGGCCATGCGATCCAGCCCTTCGATATTGGCAGTGCCGGTATTGATGGCCGCCCAGTCCTGCACTTCGCGCAGCATCGTATCGGCATCGATCATGTCGAGCAGGGCTTGCGGTGCAATATCAGGTTTCATGTGCAACGTCCTTAATCCCGAGCAAGCCCGAGTCCACCCCGCGCCTTGCATTGATCAACGGCTGGCGGCATAGACCGTGCCGTTCCTCCCCGGGTCCGACATTGCCACGACTGCATCTGCCCCCGAGGAGTTTCATGACACAATACGTAACGCGCGCCGGGATCGAAGCCGACCCCAAGCTTGCCGATTTCATCGAAACCGAAGTGCTGGGCCCGCTGAGCCGCAATGTCGACGGGTTCTGGCAGGGCTTTGCCGCGCTGCTGGAGGAATTCGCGCCGCGCAACGCCGCCTTGCTTGCCAAGCGCGAGGATTTGCAGGCGCAGATCGATGCCTGGCACGGCGAGCATGCGGGCAAGCCGCACGATGGCGGCGCATATCGCGCATTCCTGCAGGAGATCGGCTATCTCGTCCCCGAACCGGGTGATTTCACCATCGGCACACGGAACGTCGATTCCGAGATCGCGACCATGGCGGGGCCGCAGCTGGTGGTTCCGATCCTCAATGCGCGCTTCCTGCTCAACGCCGCCAATGCGCGCTGGGGAAGCCTGTACGATGCCCTTTACGGTACCGATGTGCTGGATGCACCGCCTGCGAAACCGGGCGGCTACGACGAGGAGCGCGGGGCTGCGGTGATTGCCGAAGGGCGCAGGCTGCTCGACGAGATCGTGCCGCTCGCCAGCGGTGGCTGGTCCGATCTCGCAGACCTCGATGCCATCGAACTCGCCGATCCGGCACAGCACATCGGCAGGACGGATCGCGGGCCGCTGTTCCGGCATAACGGGCTGCATATCGAACTGGTCGTCGACCCCGACAGCCAGGTCGGCAAAACGGACCGGCTCGGCATCGCGGATATCGTTTTCGAAGCCGCGCTGACGACGATCGCGGATTGCGAGGATTCGGTCGCGGCAGTGGATGCCGAGGACAAGCTCGTCGCCTATCGCAACTGGCTGGGCATCATGCGCGGCGACCTGTCGGAGAGTTTCGAAAAAGGCGGGCGCACCGTCACGCGCGAACTCGCCAGCGATGTGGTCTGGACCGACGACAAGGGAGCACAGCATTCGCTGCCCGGCCGCAGCCTGATGTTCGTGCGAAATGTCGGGCATCTGATGACCAACCCGGCTATGCGCTGGGACGGGAAGGAAATCCCCGAAGGCATCATGGATGCCGTCGTCACCAGCGCGATCGGCGCGCAGGACGTGGCAAAGCTGGGCCGCCATGGCAATTCACGCTGCGGCAGCATCTACATCGTGAAGCCCAAGATGCATGGGCCGGAAGAATGCGCTTTTACCAACGATCTGTTCGATGCGGCGGAGGATTTGCTGGGGCTTGAACGGCACACGATCAAGGTCGGCGTGATGGACGAGGAACGGCGCACATCGGCCAATCTCGCCGCCTGCATCCACTCGGTGAAGGACCGGATCGTCTTCATCAATACAGGCTTCCTCGACCGTACGGGCGACGAGATTCACACCTCGATGCGGGCGGGGCCGATGATGCGCAAGGGCGCAATGAAGAACTCCGCCTGGCTCAAGGCCTATGAGGCGCGCAATGTCGGGATCGGTCTGAAATGCGGCCTGTCGGGCAGGGCGCAGATCGGCAAGGGCATGTGGGCCGCACCCGACCTGATGGGGCAGATGATGATCGAGAAGATCGGGCATTTGCGCGCCGGGGCGAACACGGCATGGGTGCCGAGCCCGACCGCCGCGACACTGCACGCGATCCATTATCACCGCGAGGACGTGTTCGAGATACAGAAGGGCCTGCCCGCCGCGGCAAAGCTGGACGAATTGCTGACCATTCCGCTGGCGGACGGCACGAACTGGTCGCAGGACGAAATCCGCGAGGAACTGGACAATAATTGCCAAGGATTGCTGGGCTATGTGGTGCGCTGGATCGATCAGGGCGTGGGCTGTTCGAAGGTCCCGGACATCAACGATGTCGGCCTGATGGAAGACCGCGCGACGCTGCGCATTTCCAGCCAGCATATCGCCAATTGGCTGCTGCACGGCGTGATTTCCGAAGAGCAGGTGATGGACAGCCTGCGCCGGATGGCCGCCAAGGTGGACGGGCAGAATGCTGGCGATCCCTTCTACCGGCCGCTGCTGGAAAACGAGGACGGTCCCGCTTTCAGCGCGGCGAAGGATCTGATCTTCAGGGGTGTAGAGCAGCCGAGCGGTTACACCGAACCGCTGCTGCATGCCTGGCGCAGAAAAGCGAAGGCGTCCGGGTAGACGCTAACGTCGGCAAACGGGACGGGCCGTGCGCCGGAACAAAGCTTCCGGCTGACGCGCTCGGCCCGATAGGGCGCCGTTTACTGGCTGGCGCTTTCGGCCAGCTGGCGGGCGGCGAGGCGTTCGCTCTCGTGCCTTTCGCGGTCCGCTTTCACCTTGCGGGCCTGATTGGCCAAGCCGCGCCAGGTCTTTTCAGCGCGAAGGCTGCGTTCCTTGACGTTGTCGAGCGTGGCCGCTTCTGCTTCGACGGCAGCTTCGCGGGCACGGGTATCGTAGAATTCGAATGTCTGGCTCATGATAGCGCTCCGCAAAGTGTGGTCATCGGGTAGGGTGCCCCTTCCGCGTGCAGGGTCGCACGAGCACGCGGAAGAGACCTTGGCAGGTGCTTAGTCGGCAGCCGACAGATTGATCGCACTGGCCTTGCCATTACGGCCGGTTTCGACTTCGTAATTGAGGCGCTGGTCCTTATCGAGCGAGTTCATGCCAGCAGCCTGTACGGCGCTGATGTGAACGAAGCTGTCGTCCGAACCGTCGTCGGGCTGGATGAAGCCGTAGCCCTTGTCAGTGTTGAAGAATTTTACGGTTCCGGTCTTGCTCATGATAGTTCCTTTCAAGAACGCATGGGGTTGCCCCGCCGCAGCATGCGGCAAGGTCGTGCTTAGAATCGTCCGATGAAAGGAAGTCGTCGTCTGGTTTGCGCCGGGGCTATCGAAAGCAAGCGGCGGTCGTCAAAATCCGAAGTCCGTCGCATAATTCGACGTCAGCAACTGCGTTGTAGCACGGGCGGGCCGGATTACCTAATTTTCAATTCCCGGGCCTGGATCGGCGGCGGGATGCGAGCAGCCGTCAGAAGCGCCGCTGCTCGCTATCCACCGTGTCGCAAGTCCCGGAAAAAGCATAATCGGAGGCCCCCCGGATGGAGATGCGTCCGCTTCTGCGGTCGATCGAAAGCCTGGGCTTGTTGAGCCCGTTGAGACGATATTGCGCCGTGATCGTGTCGCGCGTGGCGACGACCGCGTCGAGGTTCCACCAGCCATCCTGACCGCGCGAATGGAGCGGCGGGATGAGTTTCTTGGGAAGCCGGATCCGGCCGCCCCCGTCCCACAACTGGATGCTCACGGATGCATCGAAGTCTTCGGCGGCGAGTTCCGTGCGATTGCCGTAGGTATAACGCTCCTTCTTGTCGTCCCAGGTGTAGCCGTACTTCGTCGCGAGCTGCGGCCGCTGGCCTTCGCCGAAGCATATCAGGCCGAGGTTCGAAGCTGCTGCATCCGGATTAGAGGGAACTGGCATGGGGCGGACCGGTCTGTCCGGAAGCGTGGTGGGGCGAGCCTGAGCCTGGCCGCAATCCGGCGCGGGCGAGGGGGTAATTGCCTCGTAGCGACCGTTGACCGTCGATACCGTTATGCAAACCTGCGTTCGTGGGTTCCACCAATAGGTCCACACGCGATCGTCACCTGTCTGACCGCGAACGTAATCGTAGCCGCGCGCTTCCAGCTGCGTCTCCCCGCCTGCTGCGCGGGCGCCGACCAGATCGGCAATGTCGGGAGGAGCCTGAGCCTGGCTGGGTTGAGCCGACACAAGCGCCGATAGCGAGACAAATGCAATTGCGAGTCGCATGCGCATCTCCTGTCACGATGATCGCGAAAGTGTATCACCACTAGGTGAAAAGCCAAGCCAGCCCGATGGCAGTGCAAATACCTACGGCGAAAGCGGCTGCCGCTCTCCCGGTCGCCTTTAGCCACCCGCAATGTAGGCGCCGGCGCAGCCAGCGGATTTCAAGCGCCAGGAACAGCAGAAGCGCAACGACAATCAGAAGCTGCGCGGCCAGTCTTGGCCCCTCGCCAGTGTTCGAGGAAAGTATGGAGGTGCACACGCCCAGCGTCAGCGCCAGGGCAGCCACGGGGTAGCATTGTGCATAAAAGGGAGCCTGAAGGCCCTTGCGGGTCATCCGCCTTTTCCGTCCGCCGACCTGGCTTACGGCAAAGGCCATCGGAATGAGCGAGAAGACAGCCAGACGCAGGAGCAGGAACGAGGTATCGTCCTGGATCAGGCTCGCCAGGCCCGCCTGATCCGCGACGAATGTGTTCGTGCCGGAGTCGACCGACATGGAAATGGCCTGGGTGATCAGTATCGCGAGAAGCAGGAACAGTGGCGGACTGAGCGCATCCTCATATTGCTGTTCTTCGGGATCATGCAGTTCGCTGTCCGCATACTCCATCATCGTGATGGGCTGCGTAAGTGTTCGCCAGAGCGTGAGCGGGAAGAAGACCAGCCAGCTCATCACCTCGTAGAGAAGTTCATCGAGCGACTTCAGAAGCTGCATGAAATGCATAGGCGCCTCCCGCATGTGACAGAGGTACCTTATGCGCGAATTTCAAGCGGCTCGGCAATGAGGTTGTTTCCGCACATACGAAAACATCCGGCGGCGAGCCCGGACTGTAATGCCTACAAAACAAGATCACGCGGCCGGGGCGAACCTTGCGCGAGGCGCGCGGCGTAGCCCGGGAGCGGGATGGCGGTGGCCAGATAGTATCGGCGCGGTTCGTGTGGCTGCCTGCCGGGCCTCGTGCGACGGGGCGGTAAGGCCGCATCGCACGGATATTTCATGCACTACCGGAGCCTTGAGGCGGCAGGGCATGAACACGAACCTGAACCCCG
>CESG01029849.1_pt1 | contig 69401 bp, 61 predicted proteins | sample 531121 | NCBI WGS metagenome assembly CESG01 (sample SAMEA2621287, study PRJEB7988) | marine metagenome | biome: marine biome (ENVO:00000447); feature: mesopelagic zone (ENVO:00000213); material: "saline water (ENVO:00002010), including plankton (ENVO:xxxxxxxx)" | depth 800 m
ACGCCGGAACGAAAGACCTATTCGCCAAGCACCATTTTGTCGTCTTCGATCCGAACCGGCTGAATGGTCGAAAGGTAACTTTGACCCAAGAGCGATGTGTCCAGGCCTTCGGGCACAATGATCGCACTGACATTATTCGCCTTGTGCCCGTTCAGCGAAATATGATCGAGCGTGAGTGCGACCCCGAAAACCGGACCGGATGCGCCGCGTGCGATGGGCCGGACATCGGCAGCCGACCAGTGCAATCCTGCCGCGCGCGCATCGGCGCCAGTCAGTGCCACGACGCTGGCCCCAGTATCGATCAGGAAATGGATCCGCGAATTGTTGACCATGGCATCGGCATAGAAATGTCCATCGCCTGCGCGGGCGAGTTCCGTCGTGCCAGCCACCCATGATGCGTAGTCGAGCGTTTCGGGCTTCGGCTGCTCACGCGCGAAATTCCCGGTCGCGGTTTTGTCAGCGGGTTCGGGGTTCGCGCTGTGCGTCGCCGCATCGAACGCACCTCCGGGAACGAAGGCACTGCCGACGAAAGCCAGTACTGCAACGGCAAGAAGGGCGGCCTCACGCATAAACGCAAGGATGGCCGATCAAGCTTAATTTCGGGTAAAGCGGGTTACTCCGCCGCTTCCTTGGCATGCGGATCGAAGGCTACGGCTTCGCCCGCCTCGATCTGGGCGGCTTTCGTTTCGACGAGCCGGACGATGTGGTCGAGCATGTCGTCGCTTTTCACATGATGATCGGTTACGCCCGACAGATAGACCATGTGCTTGCCATTACCGCCACCGGTGATGCCGATATCGGTTTCTCGAGCCTCGCCCGGGCCGTTCACAACACAGCCGAGCACCGACAGGCTCATCGGCGTCTTGATATGTTCGAGCCGCTTCTCCAGCGTTTCGACCGTACGGATCACATCGAAGCCCTGTCGCGAACAGCTGGGGCAGGAAACGACCCGCACGCCGCGGGTGCGCAGGCCCAGGCTCTTGAGGATTTCGTAGCCGACCTTCACTTCCTGCTCGGGCTCTGCCGAAAGCGACACGCGGATCGTATCGCCGATACCGGCCCACAGGAGGCTGCCGATCCCGATGGAGCTTTTCACTGTCCCGCCGACGAGACCGCCCGCTTCGGTAATGCCCAGATGCAAGGGGCAATCCACTGCGTCCGCGAGACCGTGATAAGCCGCCACTGCCAGGAATACGTCGCTGGCTTTGACGGCTACCTTGAATTCGTGGAAATCGTGATCCTGCAACAGCTTGATATGGTCGAGCGCACTCTCGATCAGCGCTTCGGGGCACGGTTCGCCATATTTCTCGAGCAGGTCCTTCTCGAGACTGCCCGCATTGACGCCAATGCGGATCGCGCAGCCATTGGCCTTGGCTGCGCGGACGACTTCGGCGACGCGTTCGGACGAACCGATATTTCCGGGATTGATGCGCAGGCACGCTGCGCCCTTGTCCGCCGCTTCCAGCGCCCGTTTGTAATGGAAATGGATGTCGGCAACGATCGGAACGTTGGCCGCCTTGGTGATCTTGTCGAAATGTTCGGTCGCTTCGGCCGTCGGGCATGACACGCGGATGATGTCTGCGCCGGCGTCTTCGCAGCGGCGGATCTGGTCGATCGTCGCGCCCACATCCTCGGTCGGCGTGTTGGTCATGGTCTGCACGGTGATCGGCGCATCGCCCCCCACGGGGACATTGCCGACCATGATCTGGCGGGACTGGCGGCGCATGATATCGCGCCATGGGCGTACGGAGGACATGACACGGATATAGTCGCCCGATCATTAAGGGGCAATGACAGCGGCGGCTCCTTGTTGCATGATGGGCCGATGAGTCAGGAAACCGATGCCGCCGACACCGATACTCCCCTGTTGTTCGGGCGTGTGCTCGATGGAACGGGCAGCGCCCGGACGATCCACTGGGACGAGGTCCAAAGCTGGCAGCCGTCCACTCCCGACGAAGTGCTCTGGATCCACATTTGCCGCACTCGGGACGGCGTGAAGCACTGGCTCGAAGATCATCTCCGGATTCCCGAGCCCACCGCAGAACTGCTGACCAGCGACCAGACCCGGCCGCGCGCGTTTCGCGAAGGCACGAACCTGGTCGGCACGCTGAGGGGGATCAACTTCAACCCGGGCGCAGAGCCGGAAGACATGATCTCCATGCAGTTCTGGTGCGATGGAAGACGGCTGGTGACGCTGCGCCGTCATCCCCTCCAGACACCGCGCGAAATCGTATCGTTGCTCGATCGCGGTGAAGGCCCGCCAGACGCGGGCGCCACCATCACGCTACTGGCCGAACTGCTCATCACCCGCATGAGCCAGTCCATCGTCGATATGAACGAGGTTCTCGATCTTCTGGAAGACGACGATCCCGACGAGCACGCGGATCAGATGCTCACCAAGATCTCGAGCATTCGTCGCAATTCGCTCGCCCTCAAGCGGCACATGGCTCCGCAACACGAGGCACTCGAACAGATCAGCCGCGATGCACCAGCCTGGTTCGAGGATCACGATCGGCGCGAGATAGCCGAAAGCATCGCGCGCCTGCGTCGCTATCTGGACGATATCGATATCAGCAAGGAGAGCGCGGTTGTCCTGCAGGACGAACTGCGCGCCCGCAGCCTCGCCAGCAGCGAACACGCAACCTACATGCTCACGATCGTGGCGGGCATCTTCCTCCCACTGAGCTTCCTGACTGGCCTCCTTGGCATCAACGTGGGAGGCATGCCGGGCATGAATAATCCGGAGGCTTTCTGGGCCGTCGTCGCTCTGTGTGCGCTGCTCTTCGTTGGGCTGCTCGTCGTCTTTCGACGCCTGCGCTGGCTCTGACACATGGCGTTCGCGGGGGCGGCCCGCAACGCGGTGACGCCATACCAGCTGTTTTCCGACGAGAATGAATAGGAAAAGGACGCGGAGTGGTTGGCTCCGCGTCCTTTGCGCATATTCCAGAAAGGGTGGCTGGATCAGGCGCCCGGCGGCAAGGGATCGGTCGACTTCGACGCAGCCTTGCGACGCGGTGTCGGCGTTGGTGCAGAACCAGTTCCGCCCAGATCGTTATCCATCTGCTCAAGCTTCCGTGCGGCCCAGTCGCGGCCGCCGAGGCCGAAGGCCAGAGCGCCTGCGACAGACACGCCGGCAATCAGGATCGTCAGCGCATTGGCCGGGATCATACCGCCAATGCCGGTGAACTGCAGGCCCATGAAGACGAACAGGATGATCGTTGCCCACCGCACGATGGTCGCCGCGGTCGTCCCGCCTGCATCGCCCGCAATAAGACGGGCAAGCAGATTGGCGATCAGGAAGCCAAAGGCGATGACTACCGCTCCGAAGATGACCCGTCCGCCCAATTCGAGGAGCTGGTCGAGGATCGCCGTCAGTTCGGGAAAGCCGAGCAGCCTCGTCGCCGCGATGGCGAAGAATAGCAGGATCGCAACCTGAGCGACGCGGGCGATGATTGCCGATGCCGTGGTGCCCTCGGTGATAAGACCGCTTTCCGCCAATGCCCTATCGACGCCAAGCCCCGGAAGAACTTCCTTCAGGATTTGCACGACGAACTTGCTGATCAGATAACCGATGCCCAGCAGAACGGCGGCCCCGATGATGTTGGGAATGGCCGAGAAGATCATTTCGAGCATGCGCGATGCAGGGTTGCTGATCGATTCGATACCAAGCTGCTCAAGCGCTGCAATGGCTACGGGAATCGCAATCAGGACGTAGACGATCGTACCGATGGTTTTGCTGATGGCTGGGTTGCCTGTGACATTATCGACCCCGCCGCGATTGGCCCATTTATCGAAATCGACTGTCTGTAAGGTCGTGACCACAAGGTCGCGCGCAATTCGTGCGACCATCATGCCGATAAAGAAGATAAGCCCTGCCCAAAGAAGGTTAGGCAGAAATGCCACGACATTCTGAAGCAGGCTGTCGATCGGTCCGGACACGCCGCCGAGATCGAGGATGTTGAGAATGACCAGCAGCCCGAATAGCCAGATCAGGAGGCTGACGATTTTTCCAAGGGATTCTCCGAGCGACTGGCCGTTACCGGTTCCGCGTCTGAAGAAATCCACAGTGTCGACGAGCTTGGCGAATGCCCATTTAGCCGCGCGTGCGGCAAGCCAGGTCACGACAAGCGCGATCAGGGCGAGGAGAATTTTCTCCCCCAGATCCATCGCCAACTGTTCGTTGAAACGATAACGGTCGAAAATCATCAAGCCTCTCCCCGTTGGTGCTCGGTCGGACGAGCGTATCATGCCGAGCCGCGTGAACAAAATCGGTCGAGGGGTTGAGTGGATAACTGCGGCTGCTATCCCATTCCCATGAGTGGATTTTTCGCGCCCCTGGCCCGTTTGCTGGCCGCATTTTCAATCGTCCTGTCCATGCCCGCAGCGGCACAGGAAGATGGGCGGTGGTCGATCGCCATCCACGGCGGTGCCGGGACCATCGCGCGCGATAACATGACGCCGGAACAGGATGCCGCCTATCGCGAAGCGCTGCGCAAGGCACTCGACGCCGGAGCCAAGGTCCTGCGGGAAGGCGGCACGGCGATGGATGCGATCCAGGCCGCAATTGAGCCTATGGAAGACGATCCGTTATTCAATGCCGGGCGCGGTGCGGTGTTCACCTGGGACGGCGATATCGAGCTGGACGCATCGATTATGGACGGGCGCACACGCGATGCAGGTGCAACCGCCGGGGTGCGCGGGATCAGGCATCCGATCCAGCTTGCGCGCAAGGTGATGACCGAAAGCCCGCATGTCATGCTTTCCGGCGAAGGCGCGGAGACATTCGCGGCGGAGCAGGGGATCGAAAACATGCCCAGCGAATGGTTCGAAACCGAGCGCCGGCGGAAATCGCTCGAACGCATGAAGGCAGAAAAGCTTTCGGCGATCGACGTCGACGTCAAGTTCGGCACCGTCGGGGCAGTGGCTCTCGACCAGGATGGCAATATGGCGGCAGGTACGTCGACCGGCGGAATGACCGGTAAGCGCTGGGGGCGCATCGGCGATGCACCCATCATCGGCGCAGGGACCTATGCCGACAATCGCAGCTGTGCAGTGTCTGCGACAGGGTGGGGTGAATTCTTCATACGCGCTGGCGTCGCCCGGATGATTTGCGCGCGTATTGACCTCGGAGGTGAGGACGCGCAACTCGCGGCGGATACGGTCATCGCCGAAGTGGGAGAAATGGGCGGTGACGGCGGCGTCATCGTAGTGGATCGCAGCGGCGCCGCGCTATTCTCGATGAATACCAGCGGCATGTATCGCGGTCGTGCGACCAGCGAAGGCTTGTCCGAAGTGGCGATCTACGCCGACGAATAGAGCTGTCATGATTGAAGCGGCGGATTAAAACCGGCTGAAGTCAGTCTCTACCCGCGTTTGCGGACCTGCGCATAGCTGCCGAGCAGTCTGACGCCATTGGTCTGGAAGGCCAGCTCTTCGAGCGCCGCATCGACCCGCGCTTCGCCCGGCGCGCCCTCAATATCTGCAAAGAACTGCGTGGCCGCGAAGCTGGCGCCTTTCTGGTAACTTTCGAGCTTGGTCATGTTCACGCCATTGGTCGCGAAACAACCGAGCGCCTTGTAGAGCGCGGCTGGAATGTTCTTCACTTCGAAAATAAAGGTGGTCATCGCCTGGGCGCCGGCAAGGTTGGCCGGATCCAGTGAATCTTTGGCCAGAACGACAAAGCGGGTCGTGTTGTCGGGAGCATCTTCGACTTCCCGCTCCACGATCTCGAGGCCGTAAAGGTCTGCTGCCAGTGACGGGGCGATCGCAGCGACATTGGTCTTTCCGCTTTCCGCAACGAAGGCAGCGGCACCTGCCGTGTCCGCATGGCTAAGGCCGACGATCCCGCGGTCTGACAGGAATTTATGAGACTGCCCGAGCGCCTGCGGATGGCTATAGGCGGCCTCGAATGGTCCCTTGCCCAGTGCCATCAGGCAATGCGTTATGCGCATGAAATGTTCTGCCACTATCGACAGGCCACTTTCCGGAAGCAGGAAGTGAATATCGGCCACCCGGCCATGCTGGCTGTTTTCGATCGGGATCATGGCGCAACCCGCTGCGCCATTTTCAACCGCTTCCAGCGCATCTTCGAAGCTGAAACAGGGCAGCGGCAGTGCATCGGGTGCAAATTGCATTGCCGCCTGATGCGAATTGGAACCCGGCGCCCCTCCAAAAGCAATCGCCTGCGCGGGCTGCTCTGCCGCAGCGGAGCGCATCGAATCGACAAGGGCGAGGGCAGGTTTGGCGAACTGACGCATGATGTCCGGCGCGTTAAGGCGGCCTTTCTCGCGCATCAAGCGCTATTGCTGCTTGCGCACTTGCGAAAGCCCGCCTTGCACACTAGAGCGGCGCGCAACCATCAGACCAACCGATTTTCGCCGGGTATTTTACGTAATGGATGATCGTTTCAACACCGCCGCGGGCTGGGTCCTCTTCGCAGGGATCGTTGCGCTCGGAGGTTCCATCGTTTCAGGCATGTATTTCACTGCGGATAAGCATGCGCATGTCGAAGAGCCGGGCTTTTTCATCGAGGGCGTAGCCGAAGATGGTGGTGCCGATGCCGGGCCCGATCTCGGCACCTTGCTTGCCAGTGCCGATGCGGCAGCCGGCGAAAAGGTTTTTGCCAAGTGCACGGCTTGCCACACCATCGAACAGGGCGGTGCCAATGGCATCGGTCCGAACCTTTACGGCGTCATGGGCGAAACGATCGGCACGGGGCACGGCGGGTTCGCCTTCTCCAGCGCGCTTAGCGATCATGGCGGAACCTGGACTTGGGAAAATATGGATGCCTGGCTGACCAGCCCTCGTGCATTCGCCAACGGCACCAAGATGAGCTTTGCTGGTCTGTCCAAGCCGGAAGATCGCGCCAACGTCATGGAATATCTGGCAGCCAATGGCGGTGCTCCGGCCAAGCCGGCCCCTGTAGCTCCCGAAGCCGACGAAGCTGACGATGCTGTGGACCTTGGCGGCGAAACGCCCACCGATGCCGAAGCCGCTGGCGCGATGGCAGCCGATGAACCGATTGCGGCGGACAATGCCGCTACGGAGGCTGGCGGCGTCAAGCCGGGCGCATAAGCCCGGAACAGTCTACGGTAAGTAAGGGCCCCGCTTCTGCGGGGCCTTTTCATTTGTGCTTCAGCCCTTGAACCCCTGCGCGATGACATACCATTCGCTCGAGCCTTTCCGGCTTGCCGGGGGCTTGGCATGCTTCACCGTCCTGAAGTGCTTCTTGAGCAGCGTCAGCAGATCGTTATCGGTACCGCCAGCCAGAACCTTGGCGAGAAATGTGCCGTTGGGCGCCAGATTTTCGACCGCAAACCATGCGCCAGCTTCGACTAGGCCCATCGTTCGCAGGTGATCCGTCTGTTTGTGGCCGACCGTATTGGCGGCCATGTCGCTCATTACCAGATCGGCCTTGCCGCCCAGGGCTTCTTCCAAGACCGCCGGTGCAGTGTCATCCATGAAATCCATCTGGAAAATGGTAACGCCTTCGATTGGCTCGACCTCCAGCAGATCGATGCCGACCACATGCGCCTTGGGCTTTACCTTGCGCACGACCTGGCTCCATCCGCCCGGCGCAATGCCGAGGTCTACGACCCGTTCGATGCCCTTCAGTAAACCGAACTTCTCGTCCAGCTCGATCAGTTTGTAAGCGGCACGGCTGCGATAACCTTCGGCCTTGGCCTGTTTGACGTAAGGATCGTTGAGTTGCCGCTGCAGCCACCGGGTCGAACTCGCGGTGCGTTTTTTTGCAGTTCGCACGCGCGTTTCGCGGTCTTTTCCTGACCTAGACATCCTGTTCTCGCATTCTTTGCACAGTCGCGCGGCTGCGGTCGCCTTCTACATCGGCGGCGATCAGGCTGCGCAAGATACCCTCGCGAATTCCCCTGTCGGCAACACCGAGTTGCTCTGCCGGCCAGATGTCGAGAATGGATTCGAGAATAGCACATCCGGCGATGACCAGATTCGCTCGGTCGTCGCCGATACATGGCAAGCGTTTGCGGTCCGGGCCGCTCATGCGTGAGAGGCGGTTGGAAATGTCGCGCATGGCGATCGACGGAACGATCAGGCCGTCGACCGCGCGGCGGTCGTACTGGGGCAGTTCCAGATGCAGACTGGCAAGGGTGGTAACGGTGCCGCTCGTACCCAAAAGGCGGATCGGCTCGGTCGAACGCGTGTAATCGCGGATGCGTTCGGCGAATTCGGCGAAGCTGCGCCCCACGGTGCGGCGCATGTTCATGTAACGATCGAGCCGCAGGTCGTGCGTCTCGTCCGATCCGTTGACCGTGTCGGTAAGCGACACGACGCCCCAGGGCACGCTCAGCCAATCCAGGATGCGGGGCACCTTTTCGCCCGGTTGAACCAGTACCAGTTCCGTGGAGCCACCGCCGATATCGAAGATGATAGCCGGGCCGTTACCTTCTTCCAGCAGGACATGGCATCCCAGAACCGCGAGCCGGGCCTCTTCCTGGGCTGAAATGATGTCGAGCATGATGCCGGTTTCGCGCTTCACGCGTCTGATGAAGGCCGGCCCGTTTGATGCTCTACGGCAGGCTTCCGTCGCTACGGAACGCGCCAGACGAACATTGCGGCGGCGCAGCTTTTCCGCGCAAACGTGCAGCGCGGCCAGAGTGCGTTCCATTGCTTCATCGGACAGCTTGCCACTTGCGGCGAGACCTTCGCCCAACCTTACGACGCGGCTGAAAGCGTCGATCACGGTGAAATTTTCGCCCGAAGGGCGCGCTATCAGAAGGCGGCAATTGTTGGTCCCAAGATCCAGCGCAGCATAGGCCTGTTTGCGCGGAAGCTGCCCCGTCTGATCGTGCAATTTGGACGTTGGCCGGGATACAAAACCGCCATCGCGGCGCGGCGCATTGCGCCTGTCGCCTTGCTTGGCTTCGGGCCGGGAGGGGCGCTTGTAGCGGAAATCGGCTACCTTGCCGGACTTGCCGCCCCGTTGAGTCCCGTGCCCTCTTGTCGTGTCCGGCGGAGAATGATCCGCCATTTCGAGAGCTTTCTTTTTTCCTCCCGCATAAACCACCGTACGCGGGGACTTGACCGAGATGCTAGCGGTGAACAGTTGGCAGGGCAAGGGCACCCGTCTCGCACGGGGTTGACCTTGTTCCGCGACGAAACTAGATGCGCGGCCTCCCGTCCCGGAGCAGCATGCGATTCTCGCTGCCCCGGCGGCTGATGCCCCGTCGTCTAATGGTAAGACTACGGACTCTGACTCCGTCAATTGAGGTTCGAATCCTCACGGGGCATCCATTCTTCCCATCACCGTTGCCAAAGCCGAATTCCCGCGCCAGACAGGTTGCAATGGGAGACGGAGTTTTGAGCGAGACCTTTCCGGAAATCCGCGATGCGGTCCGGCGACTATGTGCGAAGTTTCCAGGCGAGTACTGGCAACAGCTCGACCGTGAGCGCGCCTATCCGACCGAGTTCGTTACTGCGCTGACCGAGGCAGGGTTTCTGTCGGTCCTGATACCGGAAGAATTTGACGGATCCGGCCTCGGCCTGGAGGCGGCATGCGCCGTCTTGGAAGAAATCCATCGTTCAGGCTCGAACGGCGGGGCCTGCCATGCGCAGATGTACACGATGGGTACGCTTCTCAAGCATGGGTCGGAAGAACAGAAGCGCACCTATCTTCCCAAGATCGCGAGCGGGGAATTGCGCTTGCAAGCCTTCGGTGTGACCGAGCCGGGTGCCGGTACCGACACCACCCGTATCTCGACCTTCGCTCGGCGGGAGGGCGACGACTATATAGTCAACGGTCAGAAAATCTGGATCAGCCGCGCCGAGCATTCCGACCTGATGGTCCTGCTGTGCCGCACCACGCCGCGGGATGAATGCGCCAAGCCATCCGATGGCATGAGCGTGCTTCTGGTCGATATGCGCGAGGCGGTCGGCAACGGGCTGACCGTGAGGCCCGTGCGGACCATGCTCAATCACGCGACGACGGAGCTGTTCTTCGACGATCTGCGCGTACCAGCCAGCGCGCTGATCGGGGAGGAGGGGAAGGGCTTTCGCTATATCCTTTCCGGCATGAATGCCGAGCGGATCCTTATCGCCAGCGAATGCATTGGCGATGGCCGCTTCTTCATCGACCGCGCTTCGGCTTACGCGAAGGATCGCAATGTCTTCGGTCGCGCGATCGGCGAAAATCAGGGTATCCAGTTCCCTATTGCGCGCGCGTACGTCCAGCTTTCCGCAGCTGCCGAAATGGTGACCAAGGCCGCGCGAATGTTCGACGCCGGGGAAGGCGCCGGGACGGAGGCGAACATGGCCAAGATGCTGGCGAGCGAGGCGAGCTGGTTTGCGGCCGACATGTGCATCCAGACGCATGGCGGCTTCGGCTTCGCCGAGGAATACGATGTGGAGCGCAAGTTTCGCGAGACGCGCTTGTACCAGGTCGCGCCGATCAGCACCAATCTGATCCTGAGCCATGTGGCAACGCATGTGCTGGATCTGCCGAAAAGCTTCTAGGGAGAGAACAATATGCCGAGCAACGGTCCGCTGACCGGCCTCAGGGTCGTCGAATTCCAGGGCATCGGCCCGGGGCCCCACGTCGCAATGATGCTGGCCGACATGGGGGCGGAAGTCGTGCGGATCGAACGGTCCGGCCATCAGCCGATGAATCCCGTCGTCGAACGCGCGCGCCACCGGGTCGCGGTCGATCTGAAGAGCGAGGACGGCCAGGCCTTCGTCAAGACAGCGCTGAAGCACGCCGATGTGCTGATAGAAGGTTTTCGTCCCGGGGTGATGGAGCGGCTTGGTCTCGGACCCGATGATCTGCTCTCGGCTAATCCGGCTCTCATCTACGCCCGTATGACCGGCTGGGGACAGGACGGCCCCTTAGCGCAAGCGGCCGGGCATGATCTCAATTACATCGCTATCACCGGCGCGCTGGATGCGATCGGCAAGCGGGGAGAACTGCCCGTGCCGCCACAGAATCTCGTCGGCGATTTCGGCGGCGGTTCGATGTATTGCGCCATGGGCATCCTTGCGGCGTTGTTCGAACGGACCAGCAGCGGCAAAGGTCAGGTTGTTGATGCGGCGATCGTCGATGGCGTCACCAGCTTGATGAGTTTCTTCTACGGCCAACCGCACAGCGCCTTGCGCACGGTCGATCGCGGCGCGGGCCTGCTGGGCGGGGCCGCGCATTTCTACCGCTGCTATACCTGCAAGGATGGCAAGGAAATCAGCGTCGGCGCCATCGAGCCGCAATTCTATGCCGAATTGCTTCAGCGTGCCGATGCGCCCGATCACCTGCGGGAAGCGCAGATGGATCCCTCGAAATGGGACAGCTACGCCGAGGATCTTGCGGATCTGTTCGCCACGAAAACGCAGGACGAATGGTGTGAATTGCTCGAAGGAACCGATGCCTGTTTCGCGCCGGTCGTCCCGCTCGATCACGCGAAAGACCATCCGCATATGAAGGCGCGCGGTGCGTTCGTCGAACATGGCGGGCGCTGGCATACGGCACCTGCACCGCGTTTCGACCGGACGCCCGCGACCATCCGCGACAGCGTTCAGGATGGCGATGCAGTGGTGGCGCGCTGGTCCGAAGGAGGCTAGTGAACCGCGCAAAGGAGAGATTCCCATGCGCGATTGCACCAAATTCTACATCGACGGCCAATGGGTCGCCCCAGAGGCTGCAAACACCGTCGACGTCGAAAACCCGGCGACCGAGGAAACGATCGGCCAGATCAGCTTCGGCACGAAGGCCGATGTCGACAAGGCCGTGGCGGCAGCGCGGCGTGCTTTTGAAAGCTTCAGCCAGACGAGCAGGGAAGAACGGCTGACGCTGCTGCGCGCGATCCAGGCCGAGATCGAAAGCCGCAAGGAAGAACTCGCCACTGCCGTCAGCGATGAAATGGGCGCTCCGATGAGCCTCGCCAACGGCCCGCATGTGGGCTTGCTGGCAGGCCACTGCCAAAAGGCCATCGAGATTCTCGAAGGCTTCGAGTTCGAACGCCAGGACGGCCCGACGCTCCACGTGTGGGAACCGATCGGCGTCGTCGGCATGATCACTCCGTGGAACTGGCCGCTCAACCAGATCGCCTGCAAGGTCTTCCCGGCGCTTGCGACGGGCAACACCATGATCCTCAAGCCCAGCGAGATTGCACCCTTCAACGCTTACATATTCGCTGAAATCCTCGACGCGGCTGGTGTGCCTGCCGGTGTCTTCAATCTGATCAACGGCGACGGTCCAGGTGTCGGCGAGGCGATCTCGGGTCATCCCGACATCGACATGGTCAGCTTTACCGGCTCGACCCGTGCCGGCGTGCTGATTGCCAAGAACGCGGCCGATACGGTCAAGCGCGTGGCGCAGGAACTGGGCGGCAAGAGCCCGAACATCGTCCTCGATGACGGGGCGTTTGCGAAGTCTGTCGCCAAGGGCACAGTCGCGATGATGGGCAATTCGGGCCAGACCTGTACCGCCCCTTCGCGCATGCTCGTGCCGCACAAGCGCATGGAGGAAGCCAAGGCTGCCGCCAGGGAAGCGGCAGAGGGTGTCATTCCCGGCGATCCCAAGGGCAATGCCGCAATCGGACCGGTGGTCAGCCGTACCCAATGGGACAAGATCCAGGGCCTGATCGAAAAAGGCATCAAGGAAGGCGCGACATTGGTCGCTGGCGGTCCCGGCAAGCCGGAGGGCCTCGAAACAGGTCACTTCGTCAAGCCGACCGTCTTCGCCGATGTCGACAACGACATGACCATCGCGCGCGAAGAAATCTTCGGTCCCGTGCTCTGCATTCTAGGCTACGACGATTACGATGATGCCATTCGCATCGCCAACGATACCGAATACGGCCTCGCCAGCGCGATCACCGGCGAAGATATCGAACTCGCCCGCAGCCTCGCCAAGCGCATCCGTGCCGGGCGGGTCGCGATCAATGGCGGTTACGACATGAACGCGGCTTTCGGCGGTTACAAGAAATCGGGCAATGGCCGCGAATGGGGTGAATGGGGCTTCCACGACTTCCTCGAGGTGAAAGCCGTCATGGGTCACAGCTGATGGCAGGCAGGCACTTCGATGAATGGACGGTCGGCGACAAGCTGACGCATGAAATACGGCGCACGGTGACGGAAGCGGACAACCTCTTCTTCACCGTGATGACCCACAATCCCCAGCCACTTCATCTCGATGTCGAAGCGGCCAAGGAGAGTGAATTTGGGCAGATCCTCGTCAACGGGACCTACACTTTTTCGCTGATGGTGGGGTTGAGCGTGGGGGACACCACGCTCGGCACGCTTGTCGCCAACCTTGGCTATGACAAGCTGGTCATGCCCAAGCCGGTCTTCATAGGCGACACGCTTCATGCAACCAGCGAAGTCATCGCTCTGCGCGAAAGCAAATCGCGGCCGGATACGGGGATCGTCACTTTCCTGCATGAAGCCGTGAACCAGCGCGGCGAAGTGGTATGCCGCTGCGAACGTTCGGCTTTGCTGAAAAAGGCGGAATGATCCGCGCGTAACCTTTTCGCCGTCTGGGCGTTTCGTGCGCGAGGGAGTTGCAGTTGGCGCATCACGAACCATCCAGCGTAACCGAAGTGCTCAGCGAGCTCGACGAGCTTGCTTCGCACGGCGAAAAGGTCTGCGTCGCGGATGTTCTGGACGATTTCGGCGAACGCAGCTTTGGTCCCTTCATAATGCTTCCGGCCTTGCTCGAACTTTCGCCGATCGGCGGCATACCGGGACTGCCAACCGCTCTCGCGCTGTTCATCGCGCTGATAGCGGTTCAGCTCCTCATTGGGCGCGACCATGTCTGGATGCCGCAGTTCGTGCAGAAGCGGGCGGTCGGCTCTAGGAAACTTCACAAGGCGGTCGGCAAGCTTCGCGGTGTCGGCAAATTTCTCGACCGGCACAGCGAAGGTCGCCTTGAAATACTGACCGAAGGCATCGCTATCAAATTGGTCGCGATCCTCATCATCGCACTGTGCTGCACGGTGCCGCCACTCGAATTTCTGCCCTTCGCCAGTTCCTTTCCGATGCTCGCCATCGCGGTGTTGGGACTGGCTCTTACCGTGCGGGACGGTGCGCTCGTCCTTGCCGCGCTTGTCTTCACCGGCATTGCGGCCGGGGCGGGCGTTTACATGTTCCTGAATTCTTCGGGCGATGGCGGCGGCCTGCCGTTCCTGTGAACCGCGCTGCGGCACACGTAAAATTGCGGGCACGGGTCAACTTGCCATTCACCTGTGGTATCCTACATACTCGGGAATGAAAGGAACCCGCGAATGAGCGAGCAGAATTCTCCCCCCGAGCCCGAAGGCAACGGACCCAACCCCTGGGTGAAGAGCCTGATGATCTGGGGCGGCATTTTTCTCGCCCTGCTGATGGTCGTCTCGTTCTTTGGTGGCAGCAGCAGCGGCAATGGTACGCAGCTGCTTTATTCCGACTTCCGCGACAAGGTTGCCGAAGGCTCGGTTGCCAATGTGCAGATTTCCGAAACGCAGATCGTGGGTGAAATGAAGAATGGCGAACAGTTTTCGACCATTCCCGTGGCCAACGACACATCGCTGCCCCAGCTGCTCGAAGACAATGGCGTGCGCTATTCGGGCGCGGAAGCCGATAACGGCAATATCCTGCTCTACGCACTGATCCAGATCCTGCCATTCGTGCTGATCCTCGGTATCGCGTTCTTCGCCTTGCGACAGGTCCAGAAGGGCGGCGGCGCTGGCGGGGCGATGGGTTTCGGAAAATCGAAAGCCAAGCTGCTGACCGAACGCCAGGGCAAGGTTACGTTCGACGATGTCGCCGGCATCGATGAAGCCCGCGAAGAGCTGGAAGAAATCGTCGAATTCCTCAAGGATCCGCAGCGCTTCTCCAAACTCGGCGGCCAGATTCCCAAGGGTGCGCTGCTCGTCGGCTCGCCCGGCACCGGTAAGACACTGCTCGCTCGCGCCATTGCGGGCGAGGCGGGCGTGCCGTTCTTTACCATTTCCGGGTCAGACTTCGTCGAAATGTTCGTCGGCGTTGGCGCTAGCCGCGTGCGCGACATGTTCGAACAGGCGAAGAAGAATGCCCCGTGCATCCTCTTTATCGACGAAATCGATGCCGTTGGCCGTTCACGCGGCCATGGGTTGGGCAATTCGAACGACGAGCGCGAGCAGACGCTGAACCAGCTGCTGGTCGAAATGGACGGGTTCGAGGCGAACGAAGGCATCATTATCATCGCCGCCACCAACCGCCCCGACGTGCTCGATCCTGCACTGCTGCGTCCGGGTCGTTTCGACCGTCAGGTCGTGGTGCCGGTGCCGGATATCGATGGCCGTGAGAAAATTCTCGCCGTTCATATGAAGAAGCTGCCGCTGGCGCCCGACGTCAATCCTCGCACGATCGCGCGCGGAACACCCGGTTTCTCGGGGGCGGATCTCGCCAACCTGTGTAACGAAGCGGCCTTGCTTGCCGCGCGCCGCAACAAGCGCCTGGTCGCCATGCAGGAATTCGAAGACGCCAAGGACAAGGTCATGATGGGTGCGGAGCGCCGCAGCATGGTCATGACCGAGGATGAGAAGAAGATGACCGCCTATCACGAGGCCGGCCATGCGCTGGTGTCGCTGAACGAACCGGCATCCGACCCCATCCATAAGGCAACGATCATTCCGCGTGGCCGCGCGCTGGGCATGGTCATGCGTCTGCCCGAACGGGACAGCTATTCCTACCACCGTGACAAGATGCACGCGAACCTGGCGGTCGCTATGGGCGGCCGCGTCGCAGAAGAGATCATCTTCGGTCACGACAAGGTATCGAGCGGTGCCAGCGGCGACATTCAGTACGCCACCGATCTCGCCCGGAATATGGTCACCAAGTGGGGCATGTCGGACAAGCTCGGTCCCCTGCAATACGAACAGAGCCAGGAAGGTTATCTCGGCATGGGACAGACCGCGCGTACCATGGGCGGCGCTGAAACGAACAAGCTGATCGATGCCGAAATCAAGGATCTGGTCGAAAACGGTCTGAAGCGGGCAACCGAAATTCTGACAGATCAGGAAGACAAGTTGCACCTGCTTGCTCAGGCTATGCTCGAATACGAGACACTGACAGGGGAAGAAATCGATCAGCTGATGAAAGATGGCAAGATCGACCGGCCGGACGAACCCAAGAGTTCCGTCACGATCAAGCCGCTTGCAGGGGCCGCTGTCCCGAAGGCCGGCAGGAAATTCGGCGGGGGCACTGCGCCGCAGAGTGCGTAATTCTTTTCCCGTTTAATGTTACCTTCCCGCCAATGCCTTTTGCGCTAGATCCTTCTATCGACACCTCTGAATTGGCGCGACGCTTCGCCGCCACCGGGCGTGTAACGATCGAACGGTTCTTGGCGCGCGGGGGTGCTGAATTGCTGCACGAAAATTTACGCTCCCGCTCTGATTGGTGCCAGGTCATTAACAGCGGGGAAAAGCTATTTGAGCTGGATCGCAATACTCGGCGCAACATGAGCGCAGGTCGAATAAGGTCGCTTGATCAAGCGGTTTACGCTGGCGCTCGGCGAGGCTTCCAATTTCGCTACGAGACGATCCGTATCTCAGATGATCCCAAAGTCCGGTCGCGGTCTAAGGACGTTCTGGCTAAATATGCGTCTTGGTTGTCTAATGGAGAAGCGCGGGATTTGTTACGTGAGATCACTGGCGATAACACGATCGGGTTTGCCGATGCACAAGCAACGGCTTATTCCCCTGGCGATTTCCTGACACGTCACGACGATGATGTAGCAGGTAAGAACCGAAGCGCTGCTTATGTTCTATCGCTGTGCCCTGAATGGCGGGTCGAATGGGGCGGGCTATTGTTGATGCATGAGGCAGAGGGCCATGGCGCGGCTGCTATTATTCCGGGTTTCAACCGCCTCAATCTCTTCCGTGTCCCCCAAGTTCATAGTGTTAGCGAAGTGAGTCAGGCCAGCCCCTTCCGCCGCTATGCGCTCACGGGATGGTTGCGGCGGTAATCGGGGCTTGGGTCAGAACGCGCCGAGGAAGAACACCAGCTGGATGAAGAGGCTGGCAATGATGCTGATGAAGATCAGCAGCAACGCCAGCCGCCAGTAAGCCGAAAAGCGGCTCAGATCATACGCGTGGCGCAATTGCTTGTAGATGTGGATCGGCGGCACGATGAACGCCAGACCTGCCGACAACCACTCGGGCGCCCCGACCTTCACCAGGATCGAAATCACGATGAACAGGAGCGACATGAACGCGATCGAATATGTCACGAAAATCGCGTGGTCATAGGCGCGGAAGCGGCGCTTCCAGAAGAACAGCAGCCAGACGAACGGCAATGACAGCGGGATCAGCAGCCAGCTGAATTTGTAGCTGTTGCTCTGCAGTTTGTAGAGCATCAGGTTCGGGTTATCGTTCCACTTCTTGATCGTCTTGTCGAACCACCCGATGCCGGATTTCCATTGCGTCTGTCCTTTTGCGCCGGCGCCCATAACCGGCAGCGAGTTCAGCGTTGTCACCTGTTCCTCCACCCGGGCCAGATCCGCCTGTGTTTCGGAACGCTCGGGGTCGTTGGGCTCCATCGCCGAAAGCTCGGCGCGCAAGTCGGCGCGCTCGCGTTCGAGATTTTCGATGGCGTGCGTGATGTCGCGGCTGGCAGAACCGAATTGCGCCGGGGTAGAAAGTCCAATCCCCGCAATCTGGAAAACCGCGAACATCAGGAAGACGGAGAACAGAAACAGGCCCATCGGGCTAACGAAGGATGCGCGTTCGCCTTCTATGTAGCGACGGGTAAGCTGGCCGGGCTTCAGCGCCAGCTTCGGCAGGGTCTTCCAGGTTTTGCCTTCGAAGTGCAGGGCGCCATGCAGAAGATCATGCAAGAACGCGCCCAGCGTCCGGTGCAGATGCGCTTTCTGGCCGCAGGCGTGGCAATAGTTGCCCGTCAGCGCGGTTCCGCAATTGAGGCATGCCCCTTCGTCGAAGTGGCCAGCCTGCAGCTCTGCAGCTTCTGGCAGGCCCTTGCTTCCGCGGCCCACGGCCTTGGCGAAAAGGCCGCCTTCGACTGCAGTCCCGAATGCGTCGCCGAATTCGCTCATATGCCCTCCTGTCCGGTTGCAGGATAAGGCCAGCGACATCCTTGCTGCAACGCAAAAAGGCCGCCCAGCGGGCGGCCTTTCCACTATTTTCAGCAAGCCTGCTCGGATCAGCCGTCGTAATCGGCGCCGATCGAGGTCGAACGGGTCGGTGCCGAAGCGGTGATCCGCAGTGCTTCTGCGGACTGGCTCAGCGAACCCACTTCATCCATCTCGTCATCGTCGTCCGGAAGGATTTTCTGCAGGTTGGTCACCGCAGCTTCGTGCAGTTCCTTCGGCTTGACCGTCTGCTCGGCGATTTCGCGCAGGGCAACGACCGGGTTCTTGTCGCGATCGCGATCGACGGTCATTTCCGCACCACCAGAAATCTCACGCGCCCGCTGGGCAGCCAGCAGGACGAGATCGAAACGGTTGGGGACCTTGTCTACGCAGTCTTCGACAGTAACGCGCGCCATTGGCACTCCGATGCAAATCAAGTGATTCCGGGAAAGCGCGCCACTTAAGCGTTCGAGGCTCGACAGTCAAGGATTGCCACCCGTCAGCAAGCGAGTAAGGCCGGAAGTATGGGAGACATCGAAACGGCCAGCCCCGGCGCGGACTTCACCGATCCGGAGCCTTTCGAAATGGATGCAGCGGGCCAGCATCTCGCTTTCTATCCGGGCGGGGAGGCCCGGCGTAAGGCGTTGTTCGATCTCGTCGCCGGTGCACGGAAAAGTCTCGACGTCTGCTTCTACATATTTGCCGAGGATACGGTCAGCACGCAATTTCGCGATGCGCTCGTTGCGGCGGCAAGGCGCGGGGTCCGGGTCACCCTCATCGTGGATCGTTTTGGTGCGGATGCGACCGATGCATTTCTGCAGCCTCTGGTTGAGGCGGGCGGCGAATTCCTGTGTTTCTCGGCGAAGTGGACCCGGCGCTATCTCATCCGCAACCACCAGAAAATGGTTATCGCAGACGGCAGCAAAGCAATGTTCGGGGGCTTTAACATCGCCGACGATTACTTTGCTCCTCCGGCCGAGAACGGGTGGAACGATCTCGGCATCGTCATCGAAGGATCTGCGGTCGAAGGCCTGAACGACTGGTATTCCAAATTGCGCCAATGGACCGAACGTGAAGAGCAGCACGCCCGGGAAATCGCGCGCACGGTCCGCGACTGGGAATGGAAACAGGCCCGCACGACATGGCTGGTCGGCGGTCCGACGCGTGGTTTATCCAGCTGGGCGCGCTGCGTGTCGGACGATCTCGTGTCCGGCGATCGCCTGGATATGTTCATGGCCTATTTCAGCCCGCCCAGGAAGCTGCTGCGCAGGATGGGCCGGATCGCGCAGAAAGGCGCGACGCGCCTCGTGATGGCCGGCAAATCGGACAATGGCGCCACGATCGGCGCCAGCCGCTCGCTCTATGGCTATCTGCTTTCGAAACGGGCGCAGATCTGGGAATTCGCGCCATGCAAGCTGCACACCAAGCTGATCGTGCTGGACGATGCGGTTTATCTCGGCAGCGCGAATTTCGACATGCGCAGCCTCTACATCAATCTCGAACTGGTGCTGAAGGTTGACGATGCCGCCCTCGCTGATCGCATGCGGCAATTCATCAGCTGGCACATCGAGGCGTCCGAACGCATTTCGATACCGCTTCACAAGCAGCGCGCGACGGTCTGGAACCGCATTCGCTGGAACCTCAGCTGGCTGCTGGTATCGGTGATCGACTACACCGTTACCAGGCGCCTGAACCTGGGGATCTGACCTACTCGTATTCCTCGTAGTTCCGCACTTCCGGGCTGGAAAACTTGGTGAACTCGCTGTGGAAGAGCAGTGGAACATTGCCGGTCGAACCATGCCGCTGCTTGGCCACGATCAGGGTCGCCTTGTTGACCAGTTCCAGATGACGCGCTTCCCATTCGGCGTATTTCATCCGCACTTCTTCCGAACTGGTTTCGTCGGGCGTGTCGGGCTTGGTCGCGTTGTGATAATATTCGGCGCGGAAGATGAACCACACCATGTCGGCGTCCTGCTCGATCGAGCCGGATTCGCGCAGGTCGGCCAGCTGCGGGCGCTTGTCTTCGCGCTGTTCGACCTGGCGTGAAAGCTGCGACAGGGCGATCACCGGAACGTGCAGTTCCTTCGCCAGCGTTTTCAGTCCGCGGCTGATTTCCGAGATTTCGTTCACCCGGTTGTCGCTTGCACGGCCGGAACCCTGCAGCAGTTGCAGATAGTCGACGATCACCAGGCCGATATTGTGGCGCCGCTTCAGGCGCCGCGCCCGCGTCCGTAGCGCGCCGATGGTCAGCGCCGGGGTGTCGTCGATATAGAGCGGCAGGTCGGTCAGCTCCTGGCTGGCGAAAGACAGACGCTGGAATTCCTCCCGGCTCAATTTGCCCGAACGCAGCTTCTCGCTCGAGATTTCCGCCTGTTCGGCCAGGATACGCGTGGCCAGCTGGTCGGCGCTCATTTCCAGGCTGAAGAAGGCAACGCCCGCGCCGGGCGACTTGTCGGCCTCGATTCCCGTCTTGAGATCGTCCATCAGCCGCCGCGCCGCGTTGAAGGCGATGTTGGTGGCGAGCGAGGTCTTGCCCATGGCGGGGCGCCCGGCAAGGATCACGAGGTCCGAATTGTGCAGGCCGCTGGTCTTGTCGTTGATCGTGTCGAGGCCGGTGGTCTTGCCCGAAAAGCGCCCCCCCGAATTCATCGCCGCCTGGACCACTTCCAGCGCGCCGAACGCCGCCTTGCGGAAGGTCTGCGCCTCGCTGCCCGTCGTGGCGCCTTCGGCCACGCGGTAGAGATCGGCCTCGGCCATCTCGATCTTGCGGAGCGGTTCGACCTCGTCCGACGTGTCCAGCGCCCCTTCCACGAGATTGCGGCCCACGCTCACCAGTTCGCGCAGCAGCGCGAGGTCATAAATCTGGTCAGCCAGTTCGCGCGGGTGCAGCAGGCCCTGGCCGTCGGCCGTCAGCTGCGCCAGATAGGTCGTGCCGCCAAGCTGCTTCAGCGCCTCGTCGCTCTCGAAATAAGGCTTGAGCGTAACCGGCGTCGCCACCGAATTGCGGTCCAGCAGCTTGAGCACGCGTTCATAGATGCGCTGGTGCACCGGCTCGTGGAAATGATCCGCCATCAGCGGCGTGGTCAGTTCCTCGATCACCTTGTTGTCGATCAGCACGGCGCCCAGAAAGGCCGCTTCCGCTTCCAGGTTGGCGGGCAGCACGGGACCTTTCGCCGATCTGGCATCGGTCGAATCGTCGGTGCGGAAGAGGAGATCGGTATCGGCCATGCGCGTCTGATGCCTGCCGCGGGGTCGTGGTGACAAGGAAATTAGGCCGCTAAATTTTCATTTCGCCCTGTGGATAGTGGGGACACTTCGCGAGCCCCTTGCCGCAACCCGCCTATCTCTGCGAAAGCAGCGCGCAGGCATGACCGATTCAGCATCTTCTCCGGGCGACCATCGCATCGCGCATATCGAGCTCGATGAAGAGACGATCATCTGGCGCAATGCCGATATCGAGCAGGAACGGCGGATCGCCATCTTCGATCTGATCGAGGAAAACCTGTTCAAGCCGGTGCGCGCGGCAGAGCGCGGCGCGGCCGGGCCCTATCGCCTGACCCTTGCGGTTCGCGATGGGCGCCTGCTTATGCGGATCGCCGATCACGACGATCAGCTGCTGGAAGAACTGTTGCTCGGTCTGGCGCGCTTCCGGCGGCCGATCCGCGAATATTTCGCCATCTGCGACAGTTATTACCAGGCCATTCGCAAAGCAACGCCGATGGAAATCGAGACGATCGACATGGCGCGCCGGGGCATTCACAATCGCGCGGCAGAGCTGCTGGTTGAGCGGCTGGAGGGCAAGATCGAAACGGATTTCGCCACTGCGCGGCGCCTCTTCACGCTCATCTGCGTACTGCATATCAAGGGCTGAGGGGTAAGTATGGCTAAGCGCGGACGCGGACGGCGCAGGGCCGGGGCGAAAAGGCTGTTCCCGCGGGTGGGAAAGATCGTGCTGCTGGTGCTGGTCCTGCTGCTCGTCGCCGGTGCCTATGCTTGGCACAAGGGTCGCAGCTGGCGGCCGGACGAGGCGGTCTGGCCCGATCAGGGCGCACTGGTGGGCGCCGCCGATGGCGCGGTCGATTTCGGCACCATTGCGGGCCTTGGCGCCAAATTCGTCTATCTGGAAGCAAGCGACGGGGCCGGGCGCAAGGATATCGCATTCGGGCAGAACCTCGCCCGCGCACGCACCGCAGGGCTCGCGGTGGGGGCGACGCACCGTTTCGATCCCTGCGCCGTGGCCGATGGCCAGTCGGCCAATTTCGTCACCATGGTACCGCGCGACAGCGACCTCCTGCCTCCGGTCATTCTGCTGGAAACGACGGCCGACCAGTGCCCGTCGCGCGTGTCGGACGCCGCGGTGCAGAGCGAGCTGACCACGCTCGTCAACCAGATCGAGGCGCATAGCGGCAAACCCGCCATCCTCGCGCCGGTAGAAGAATTCGAAGCCGCCTATGCGCCGTCGCGCCGGTTCGACCGTCAGCTATGGCTTACCCGCAGCTGGGTCGAACCCGATTACGCAAGCAGGCCGTGGCTGATGTGGACCGCCAATCGCTGGTACAAGACCGAAGCTGCGCAGGAACCACTGCGCTGGGTCGTTGTCCGGCCCTGAGGACTGAACGATGACCGACCAGGAACTTATCGATGCCGCGCGCCAGGCTGCACAGCACTCCTATTCGCCCTATTCGAAATTTCCAGTCGGCGCGGCGCTACGTTTTGCAGATGGCAGCATCGTGACCGGAACGAATATCGAAAACGCCAGCTACGGCCTGGCCCTGTGTGCTGAAACGGTTGCGGTGTCCAAGGCCATGGCCGATGGCGCGCGCGGCGGATTGGAAGCGGTCGCTGTGACCGGTCCCGGCGCAGAACCGATCACACCCTGCGGTCGTTGCCGCCAGGTGCTCAACGAACTTGCGCAGCTTGGCGGGACGGATCCTGAAATTCTCTGCGTCGGCCCGGACGAAGTGCGCAGGCTGCGCCTGTCGGATCTGCTGCCGCACGCATTCGGCCCTGCGAGCCTCGCATGATCGCGCGCCGCACCGCGCTTGGCCTGCTGGGTGGGCTGGCGGGGGCGGCGCTCATGCCGGGTTCCTTGTCTGCGAAAGCTGGCCGCAAACCGCCACGCCTGCGGGCAGGCGATACGGTCGGGCTGGTCGCGCCTGCCAGCGCCTTGACCCTGCCGGACGAACTGGACCGTGCCATCCACTGGATCACCGGCATGGGGCTGGTGCCGAAGCTGGGGCAGCATGTGGGCGAACAATATGGCTACCTTGCGGGGACCGATGCCGCACGGGCAAGCGATCTCGATGCAATGTTCGCCGATCCGGATGTCCGCGCCATCTTCGCCATACGCGGGGGCTGGGGCGGGGCGCGCATCCTGCCCCTGCTCGACTGGAACGGTATTCGTGACAACCCCAAGCTGCTGATCGGCTACAGCGATACGACTGCGCTGCATCTTGCCATCGCTGCCCGCGCGGGCTTTGCAACCCTGCACGCACCCAATGGGGCGAGCAGCTGGCAGAAGGAAAGCTGGGACAGCCTGTGGCAGATCGCATTTGCCGCGGGCACGCCGGTCCTCGGCGGGGCGGGTGTGGAAGATGCCGTCGGTCGCCCGGCGCGCACGCTGACAGGCGGCACGGCCCGCGGGCGCCTCCTCGGGGGAAATCTCACCATATTGTCGACCCTGATGGGCACGGGCTGGTTGCCCGACTTCGACGGTGCGATCCTCTTCGTGGAAGACATCAACGAAGACCCCTATCGCGTCGATCGCATGTTCCAGCAGTTGAAACTCGGCGGAATTCTGGACCGTGTGGGTGGGGTGATCTTCGGCCAGTGCACCCGCTGCGGCTCTCCGGCACCGGACAGCGATACCTTCACGCTCGACGATGTCGTCGACCAATACCTTGGTGCCCTTGGCAAACCGGCAATTGCCGGCTTCGACACCGGCCATGTCGGTAACCAGTTGAGCCTGCCGGTCGGCGTCGACGTGGAATTCGATGCTACGGCGCGAACCCTGCGGATGCTCGATCCCGCCGTGGCCTGATTACGGTACCCCCGTTAACCGCTCCTTGAGCGATGCAGGGTATTCCCGCTGCATCAGGAGACTCCCCAGTTATGAAATTCGTTGCCCTCAATTCTCGCGGCGGGAACTATCTCGTCGTCGCCTCGAATATCGCGTGGCTGCGCGCGGCCGAGAACGGCCAGACCACCGTCGGGATCGTCGGTGGCCAGCCGCTTCTCGTTACCGGCTCGATCGAAGAGGTCGCCCAGAAAATCCTCGAAGGCTGAGCGTTTCGCTCAGCCCTCGCGGGTTTCCAGCCATTCGAGCAGACTGGCCAGGCAGTCGCGCGCCAGCATCTTGCAGCGTTCGGGGCTCCAGCCCTGTTCCGGTTCGGGACTGGCCGGATTGTCCTTGTACGGCATTTCCAGCGTCATCGACGTGGCGCCGAAACGTTCGGCCACCTGATTGGTGCTCATAGCCAGATTGGCCTTGCCGGGGGCCGATTTGGTATAGCCCTGTTCGGTCTGGAAATCCGGCGTGCGGCGGTCGAGGATCGCCTCATAGCTGTAATATCCATCGCCCTGCTGATCGGTCCAGCTCGGGATGCCTTCGAAACCGGCCAGGAAGCTGACCGGGATAGCCTCGTCGCCGTGCACATCCATGGCAAAATCGACGCCCGTTTCATCCATCCGGTTGCGAATGGCGAGCACTTCCGGCGATTTTTCCGCGCTGGGTTCGGCCCATTCGCGGTTGAGGTTCGAACCGGCGGCATTGACGCGCAGATTGCCGCGCTTTGAACCATCGGGGTTGCAGTTGGGCACCAGATGCAGGCGGCACTTCTCGCGCAGCAGACGGCCCACGCTGTCGGCGGGGTCGGTCAGCACCTCCAGTGCACCTTCCATCCACCATTCCGCCTGCGTTTCGCCGGGATGCTGGCGGGCATAGAGCCATACCTTGAACTCGCCTTCGCCCATCTCGAGGCAATCGATCGGTTGCCCGTCGAGCGTGGTGCCGAGGTGAACGTAGTCGACGCCTTCCGAAGCGGCCGCTTCCGAAATCAGATCGTGATGGCGTTCCATCGAATAGGGCGCGAAATAGGCAAACCACGCCACGTCGCTTGCCGGCAGATAACGGATCGTCAGCGTACCGCCGTCCGCATTCTTGTCGTAACTGGACGCGGCGCGCCCCCAGTAATCGCGATCTTCGGACACGCAGGCATCGTAACCGGGCCAGCCGCCGGGATAGGCGCTTTCTTCCAGCCCGGTGATGTTCAGTTCCAGTTCGCGGCCTGCCGCGCCCGAAACGCGGAAGTGAAACCACTGTTTGAAATCGCTGTTCGTGTCTTTCGGGATCGCCAGCCTGGCGCTGGCGCCGTTAACCGACAGCACTTCGATATTGCCGCTGTCGAACGCGGAATCGATCCGGATATCACTCACTCGGAAACCTCTACTTCTATTGTTTCGCCATTGTTGCCGGGGAAGTCCCGGAACAGCGCGGAGGCGACCGTCTGGGCGTTCGCGGGTCCGCGTGCAAGGGGCGAATCTTCAGGCGCCTGGAAATCGGCGCGGCCTTCCCAGATGCTCTCGCCGGTTGCCTTGTCGCGGATGGTTACGGCCATTTCCGTACCCAGCCGATCCTTCTGTCCGCCGCCCAGATTGATGCCGATCCCAAGTCCCAGGCCCGACCCGTAGCTGCCCGTGGAACCGCCCACGCCGACATTGACCGGACTGCGGCGTCCACCGCTGCCCAGCATGTAGCGTTCCACCGAAACCTGCGCGACCTGACCCGCGCCTTCGCGCGCACTTTCGGTATAGCCGAGCCGGCGCAGCTCGTTGGCAACGGCCGCCTTGTAGGGTGACAGCGTCAGGCTATCGCCCTCCAGCCCGGCGGCGCTCTCGACGAAGATGCTCCCGCGGCCCAGCTCGGCCGTGCGATCGGCGGCAACGAACCGGGTCACCTCGACGGGACCCGTGGGCGTGGTGGTGCAGGCGCCGAGCGTCAGTGCAGCGGCAAGGCCAAGAGCAATGGGTAGAGGTTTCATGTGGGCGATCCTTCTCACGTCTGTCTGAGATTTCTGTCTTTCCCTGCAACGCATGGGCAGGCAAATCTGCACCGCCAACCGTCCAGGCTCGCGTGAAGCGTTGCCGTGGCCTGATCTTGTGCTAACCCCGCGCGCCATGAACGACATTCAAAAAGTGCCCGTCCTGGTGACCGGCGGGGCCGGATATATCGGCAGTCACGCGGTCCTTGCCTTGCGCGATGCCGGCTGGCCGGTGGCGGTGATCGACAATCTGTCGACGGGCTTTGCCTTTGCCGTGCCTGACGATGTGCCTCTTTACGAAGGCGACATTGCCGATGCGTCCCTGTTGGCGCGCATCTTTGCAGAACAGGGCATCGCCGCCATCATGCATTTTGCAGGGTCCGTCGTGGTCCCGGAATCGGTCGAAAATCCGCTAAAGTATTACGATAACAACACCGTCAAAAGCCGCGCGCTGATCGAAGCGGCGGTCGCTGGCGGCATCCGGCATTTCATCTTCAGTTCCACTGCTGCGACCTATGGAACGCCCGAGATCTCACCGGTTTCGGAAGACAGCCCCAAACAGCCGATCAACCCATACGGCTGGTCCAAGCTAATGACCGAACAGATGCTCGCAGATGCCAGCGCGGCGCATAATTTCAACTATTGCGCGCTGCGGTACTTCAATGTCGCGGGCGCCGATCCTCAGGGGCGCACCGGCCAGTCGACGGCCGGGGCGACGCATCTGATCAAGGTCGCCTGCGAAGCGGCGACGGGCAAGCGGGACAGCGTGTCCGTCTTCGGCACCGATTACGACACACGCGATGGCACTGGCGTGCGCGACTACATCCACGTCAGCGACCTGGCCGCCGCTCATCTGCTCTCGCTCGAAGCTCTCATCAGCGAGCCCGACCGTTCGCTGACTATGAACTGCGGTTACGGGCGCGGTTTTTCGGTGTTCGAAGTGCTCGATGCCGTTGTTCGGGTGACCAATCATACGTTTGATCGACATCTGGTGCCGCGTCGCGCGGGGGACCCGGGCGAACTGGTTTCGGACCCTTCGCGCATCCGCTCGGTCCTGCCGTGGCAGCCGCAATACGCCGATCTCGACGATATCATCACGCATGCGCTGCAATGGGAACGCAAGCTCTCCGACCTGCGCGGAAAGTGATGGATTCCCGCTTGGCCGCGCCAACACGTCGGTTCGTCGTTCTCCATTGCCGCAGGACTCCAGCCTCGTCTAAAGGGCGCCCTTGCCCATGACACTGCCCAATCTCCCGGACGGAACGCTCGAAGGTGATACCCACCTTTATGCCGTACGCGTCTATTACGAAGACACGGACCTGTCCGGGATCACCTACCACGCCAATTACCTGCGCTGGTTCGAACGGGCCCGCAGCGATCTGCTGCGCCGCCTCGATATCGATCAGCGCGCCGCGATCGAGGCGGGGGAGGGGGCGTACGCCGTTTCGGCGATAAATCTCAAATACTTGCGCCCCGCCAGGCTCGATGACGATGTGCTCATCGAAACGCGCTGTACCGAGCTGAAGGCGGCCTCTTGCCGCATGCACCAGCTTGCGTTCAGGTTGGCGGGTAAACAGCGCGAACTTCTGGCCGAGGCACATTTGCGCGTCGGCTTCGTTTCACCCGAAGGCCGGCCCAAACGCCAGCCTGAGGAATGGCGCGCGGCTTTCGCGCAATTTGCCGAGCAAGGGGAACAATGAGCTCGCTTACACTATTGGCCGCCGCGGCACCGACCCGGCTCGATCCGATCCGTCTCTTTCTCGATGCCGACATCGTCGTCCAGCTGGTCATGACCGGCCTGCTGCTCGCCAGCATATGGGTATGGATGATCATAGTCAGCTTCAGCCTGCGCGTCGCCAAGCTGCGCACCAAAACCATCGAATACGAAAGCGAGTTCTGGCAGGCAGACAGCTTCGACAGCTTTGCGTCCGAACGCGGAAAGAAGGATCTCCCGGTTGCCCGCGTGGCCCAGGCTGCCGTGTCCGAATATCGCCGATCAACCAAGACGGCGGTGCGCGATCCCGAAGCGCTTCGGGGTCGTATCACGACCGCCATGGACAGCCAGATCGCCCATGAAACCGACGAGATCGCCGAGCGGTTGAATTTCCTCGCGACCGTGGGTTCGGTTGCGCCGTTCGTGGGCCTCTTCGGTACGGTCTGGGGCATCATGAACAGCTTCTTCCAGATCGGCGCGCAGGAAAGCAGCTCGCTGGCCGTCGTCGCTCCCGGTATCTCGGAAGCCCTGTTCGCGACCGCAATCGGCCTGTTCGCCGCAATACCGGCTGTCATCGCTTACAACCGCTTCAGCCACCGCGTTGATCGTTACGAAGCGCGTCTGCAGCGCTTCGCAGACAAACTCAACGCAACATTCAGCCGCCAGCTGGAGGCGCGCTGATGGCGATGGGGCTAGCCTCATCTCGCGGTGCGAGACGCGGGCGCGGCGGTCGCCGTCGCCCCATGAGCGAGATCAACGTCACCCCGTTCGTCGATGTCATGCTGGTTCTACTGATCATTTTCATGGTCACTGCCCCGCTATTGACGGCCGGGGTGCCGATCGACCTGCCCGACAGCCGCGCCGCCCAGCTTTCCAATGAGCAGCAGCAGGTGACCATCAGCATCGACGAGGCCGGCTATGTCTATATCGACGACGCACCGGTCGAACTCGGCGGTTTGCCGCAGGCGCTCGAAAGTCTGCCTCGTGCGGGCGGGGAAGGCCCCGACATTACCCTGCGTGCCGATCGTGCGCTGGATTACGGGCGGGTGATGGCAGTGATGGGGGAATTGAACCGTGCGGGTCTCAATCGGATTTCGCTGATCACAAACAGCGCAACCCCTGCATCGGTCAACAACCGTTCATCTGGCGCGGAATAGCCGCATGCCGATGGAGAGAGTGGGCATCAGAGCAGAGGAGCGGACCGGGCTGATCGTCGCGGTCGTGCTGCATGTCGCGCTTCTCGCCATTCTTATCGTGCAAGGCCTGTTTCCGGCGCCAGCTATCGATCCACCGCAGCGAATGACCGTAAGTCTGGCGGAAGATGTCGGCATGGAAGCAACGGCGCCCGACCCGGTAACGGAAAGTCGCGCCTCGACGGCGCCGACCATGGACGTCAATCCGGCTCCGGCACCCGAGCAGCAACAACCTGCGCCGCCTCAGGTGGAACGTCCGGTTCCGGAGCCGCAGCCGCAGCGCGAAACGCGGGCGCCATCGCCGCAACCTCGTACGGAAGCGCCAAGGGCGCGTCGGCCGGAACCGCAACGGACGCAGCCCCAGGCACAACCGCCGCGCGCGCAGCCGCAACCGCAGCCTCAACGCCAGACCAGCCAGCGCAGTGGTGGCTCGCGTCTGGGCGACAATTTCCTTGAAGGGGCCGGGGACAGCAGCCGCACAAACGAAACGCGAGCCCCGGCATCGCAAATCGGTGCCAGCACGAAGGCTTCGCTGTTTCAGGCTGTCGCCCGACAGCTTCGGCCACACTGGCAGCCGCCGAGCGGTCCCGATGTCGAAAAGATTGTCACCAAGGTACGCTTCAGCCTCAATCCGGACGGTTCGCTGGCCGGTGCCCCGAGCGTCGCCGGGCAGCGAGGTGTCACCGACACCAACCGCGCTCAGGCCGGCCGACATGGAGAGCAAGCTGTAAGAGCCGTTCAATTGGCTGCACCCTTCGATCTGCCTCAAGAGTATTATGAGGCATGGAAAGTCATCACCGTGGATTTCGACTGGAGATTGGCCCAGTGAAGTATGTTCTCTTTGCCGCCGCGGCGCTTCTCGCCGCCCCCCTTTCCGCCCAGGATCAGGCGGTTCAGAACCAGGATCTTGGGCAGCCGGTTCCCGAAGGAGGAGTGGTCGAAACCATCGACGAGGGCGAAGGCCTGTCGGGATCGGTCAGTTTCGAGGGTAATCTCGACGATCTTGGTATAGCCATTCCGGGCTTCGCGACTGATCGCGATATATCGACGCCTGCCAATTCGTCCGGAACGGCAGCTCTCGGCAAGGAACTGGCCCGGGTAATCACGGCCGACTTGCGTAACAACGGGCTATTCAAGCCGACAGGCCCTGATTCCCTTCCGCAACCCACGTTCAACGAAATCACTTCGCCGAATTTTCCGACCTGGTCGAACCGCGGGGCAGAAATGCTCGTTCACGGCTATGTGCGCGGACGTACCGACGGCAAGCTTACGGTCGGTTGTTATCTCTACGACATGGCGCTGCGGAGCGAACTCGTTCGTGAAGGCTGGGTGGTTCCCCCAGCAGACTGGCGGCGCGCGGCGCATAAGTGTTCCGACCTTATCTATTCACGTCTGACCGGCGAAAGCCCGTTCTTCGACAGCCGGATTGCTTATATCGCAGAGACCGGACCGAAGGATAATCGCAGCAAACGCCTGGCCATCATGGATAGCGACGGCGCCAACCACAGGTTCATTACGACCGGTCGTTCGACGGCGCTGACACCGCGCTATTCGCCAGACTACAAGAAGCTGTCCTATCTCAGCTATGTCGACGGCAATCCGCGCATCTACGTGTATGACATCGGAACCGGTCGTCAGACGTTGATCACGCAGAGCGATAACCCGACGTTCGCCCCGCGCTGGAGCCCTGATGGAAACTGGTTGCTCTATTCGATGGCAGTGGGCGGCAATACCGACATCTATCGCGTCTCGGCACGTGGGGGCGAGAGCATTCGCCTGACCGACACGCCAGGCATCGATATCGGCGGATCCTATTCGCCCGATGGTCGCCAGATCGTGTTCGAAAGCGATCGGTCCGGCGCACAACAATGCTATGTCATGAATTCCGACGGGACTAACCAACGCCGGATCAGCTTCGGCGGCTCGCGCTGCGCGACCCCGGAGTGGAGCCCGCGCGGCGACCAAATCGCTTTCACCAACTCAAGCACGTTCAACATTTCTGTCATGACACCATCCGGCGGCAATGTTCGGGTGTTGACCAATGGCTGGCAGGATGAAGCCCCGACCTGGGCGCCGAACGGCCGCATCATCCAGTTCTTCCGTACCGAACGCAACAGCGGCAAGGCAGCGCTGTATCAAGTCGATCTTACGGGTGAAAACCTACGCCAGCTCCCGACGCCCGTCGATGCATCCGATCCGGCTTGGGGACCGATTCTGCCATAACTGCATTGAGTTATGACAGGGAATGGATCCTTGGCGGATAACGATCAACCAAGCTGTTTAAAAGGGGACAGCCTATGAATACTCGTGTTGCCACCGGCCTGATGCTTGCATCGACCATCGCGCTTGCCGCTTGCCAGAAGAAAGCACCGGAAGAACTTCCGCCGCCGCCGACAGAAACTGCGCCGGCTCCGGCACCGGCACCCTCGGGTCCGGGTGTTGGTTCGCAGCAGCATTTCATCGATGCAGTGGGACAGCAGAACACGGTCGTCTACTTCGACACCGATCAATATAATATCGATGCCGAAGACCAGGCCAAACTGCAGCGTCAGGCGCAGTACTTCAGCCAGTATTCGCAGGTGAACTTCACCATCGAGGGACATGCCGACGAACGTGGCACGCGTGAGTACAACCTCGCGCTGGGTGAACGCCGCGCAAATGCCGCAAAGAACTATCTCGTTTCGGTCGGCGTCCCGGCCAACCGCATCCGCACGATCAGCTATGGCAAGGAACGTCCGGTTGCCCTGGGGTCGAACCAGGCTGCCTGGGCACAGAACCGCCGCGCAGCCACGGTCACTATCAACTGACTAAGACGAAAGGGCTCCCGAGTTGGGGGCCCTTTTACATCCGGTTGAATTGTAATGCCGGGTCACCGACCTGCGTAAAGTTCGATCAGCGGCGCTTTGCCGGCAATGTGCGCCGGATTTTCGATGGCGAATGCGCCGAAACCTGCACTTAGTGCGAACAATGCCATCGATATCGATGCCGCCAGTGCGGAAATCGTCAGCTGTCTGCTCATTGTATCATCCGTTCGATGCGTTGCTGCCAATCATATAATTTGTCTTGGTTGCATTGCAACATTTCATAATGAAACTGAATTAACCGATCTTGTACCTTTTGCCAGCGCCCCTAGATTGACCGCGATGCCCAATCGACAAACGACATATATTCGCTGTGGCTAAACCGCGTAGGTCCAACGATTGGGGATTTCCGCGCTGGCGCGGATATGGCTCCGCCCGCGAAGCTACCACCGTGCGGCTGTGCGATCGGCATGGCTGTGAAGAGCCTGGCAATTGTCCCGCCCCGAAGGCGCCGAACAGCCCAGAACGATGGATGTTTTGCCAGAAGCATGCCGCCGAATACAATCAGAAGTGGGACTATTTCGAAGGACTCGACAAAGCCGAAAAGGAAGCTCGCGCGCAGACCGAGCGCAGTGAGAACGCAGGCTATGCCGAAGCCCAACATTATGGCTGGAGCGGCAGCGGCGATGGTTCGCGCAGCGCGGATGAAATGCGCGCGCTCGAAGTTCTCGAACTCGAAGCCGATGTCGAGTTCGGTGCGATAAAGAAAGCGTGGCGGGAAAAAGCCAAAACGGTGCATCCCGACGTGAAGCCGGGCGACAAGCAGGCCGCGGCAGAGTTCCAGAAGCTGCAGTTGGCTTACGAAGTGCTGAAATCGGCGGAAGAGCGCCGCGAATGGCGGGGCTAATACGTTAGCGCTCGGCGGCAAGCTGAGTTGGTGCCTAGTGTTACTTAGGCATCTTTGGGGTTCGGTTCCTGGCGTCTTCTTTCAGGGCAGATCAGTCAGGCGCGTGAGAATCGCTTTGGCCATCTTCTCGCCCAACTGCGGTCCCTGCTCGGGGTAGAGATAGGGTTCGATCATTTCCGCTTCCATGACCGCAAGTTCGCCCGAAGCGAGCCGGACCATATCGATGCGACAGTAGAGTGGGCGGTCGAAGGGTAGCGCAGCTACCACTGCCTCTGCTGTCGCGAGATCCTGTTCGTCCGGCACATAATCGCATTCGATGCCGCCGTAGAGCGACTGGATCCGGTAGTCCCCCTCGCCTGCGCGCTTCAGCACACTGTGACTGAAACACCCTTCGATGAAGACAAAGGTATATTCGCCTTCCTGTACAATGCTCGGGAGGAAGGGCTGTACCATGCAGGCATGCCTCATTGCCCAATCTTCTCGGGGAAGTTCAGTTCGGGTGAAGCTATGCTGGCCGAGAGCCCCAGCACCAATCTGCCGCTTTACGACGATTCGATCGGTGTCGAATTCGTCCATCGCGCGGATGATCCCGGCACGATCGACATCGTCGAGCCAGAGTGTCGGGACCGTCGTCGCGCCTCTTTCGGCCAATTCTTCCAGATACCGCTTGTTCGCGTTCCAGCGAACGATGTCGGGGGAGTTGCAAATTCGGACGCCGCGATCCGCAAGAGCATCCAGCTTGCCAAGAAAATCCTGAGCGTGATCCTGGTAGTCCCACGCCGTTCCGAGCAGCACCAGGGCAATGTCGTCGAAACATTCGAGCGGGGCCCGCCAGTCGATCTCGACCAGCGTGAGCCCCACGGTCTCGAAGGCCGGTCGCAGGGCGCCGACCTCGAGATCATGTTCGAATGCATCGCCGCGACGGGGGCCGTCATTGGGAAGCGTTTCCGCGCAGGCGAGAAAACCGATGCGTGTCAGACTGCCTCCAGCGCCTGTTCGAAGTCGGCGATCAGATCGTCCGGATCCTCGATCCCGATACTGATCCGTACCAGATTATCGGAAATTCCGAGTTCCGCGCGGCGTCCTTCCGCGACCGAAAGGTGAGTCATCGAAGCCGGGTGACTTGCCAGAGTTTCTGTTCCGCCAAGGCTGACGGCGAGCTTGGCGATTTTCAGGCTGTCGAGAAAGCGGAAGCACTCGGCCTCTCCGCCTTTTAGCAGCAGCGAAAAGGTGCTGCCGGCGCCCTTGCAATGGCGATCATAGATATCCTGCTGGCGGGCATCCTTTATCATGCCAAGATAGCCTAGGCCTTCGACCTTGGGGTGCTTGGCAAGGTAATCGCAAACCCGCGCTGCATTGTCTCCGGCCCGCTGCATGCGAAGTTCGACCGTCTCGAGCGAGCGCAGAAGCATCCATGCGGTGTTGGGATCGCAGATGCCGCCCATCGTGTTGCGAAGCATGCGGACCGGGTCCATCCATTTCTTCGCTCCGGCGATGCTGCCCGCGACGAGGTCGGAATGGCCGCCGACATATTTGGTCAGCGAATAGACCACGATGTCCGCGCCCTGGTCGAGCGGACGCTGCCAAAGCGGACCAAGGAAGGTGTTATCGATGGCAATCGGACATTCGAGTCCAGCCTCGTCGACGGCCGCACGGACGGCTTCGACATCGACCAGAGCATTTGTCGGATTGCCGGGACTTTCGAGATACACCATGCAGACGTTGCCGCCCTGCGATTTGGCTTGCGCCTTCGCTTTGCTGAGCACTGCGTCGATGTCTTCGCGCGTGGCACCGGCGGGGAAATCGACATAGGTGATGCCGAAGCGTGCAAGCACCTTGGCAACGAAGCCTTCAGACGCTGCATAAAGCGGACCGGAATGCACGATGACATCATTCTGATTGGCGTAGGCCAGCATCAGGACACAGATCGCCGTCATGCCGCTCGAGAAACTCAGCGCGTCTTCGGCGCCGTCCCAGACGGAAAGGCGATCCTCGAGGATTTCCTGATTGGGTGCGTTGAAGCGCGAATAGACCAAGCCGTCCGAACCGCCTGGGCGCTTGCCGGTGATGCCTTCGAAATGGCGCTTCCCATCGGCAGCGCTTGGGAACGCGAAGGTGGACGTCAGGAAGATCGGCGGTTTGAGGCTACCTTCCGACAGCACCGGGTCAAAGCCGTGACCCATCATCAGTGTGCTGGGCTTGAGTTCGCGGCCACCAATCTTGGTCACTTCCGGCTTGGGCGCCATGCGGGGCGAGGTGGGGTCGATATCGTGATCGCTCATTGTGGGAGCATCCTTCCTAAAACACGCTCCCAGGAAGGCGGGAGCTGATCGAATGGATAGCGGCACCCGCTCCTAACCTCCGCAGGAACGCTTCTCCGCCAACCGTCGCTTGTAGCGATCCCACTAGTTTGCTTCGTGAGAGCGTTCAACTAGGCCCGCGCATGGCGAGCAGGATCGGGATTGCATCTGCAACAGTCTAGTGTGTCCAGTCGAGCTGGACGCTGTCGATATGCCAGCGCAGTTGGGCGGCACTGGCGCCGGGGACGTCGTTGACGCGGCGAAGGACGACGGGTCCTTCATATCGAACGGGACGACCATCCTTGTCGGTTGCCGTTATTGTCGCTTCACTGGTGTAATAGGATGATCCGGCCGCGCCTTCCATGGAGCCATCTGGGACTGCGACCGTGATCTTGCCGAGATCGGCGAATAAGGCGCGCCATTGAGCCTTGCTCCACCTTTGCTGATCACCCTCATCAAGCATTTCCCACGCTTGATCAAACTCGCGCAGCTCAATGGCGCGGGCAAAGGACAGCAGAACGTTGCGGGCGCCTGCTTCACCGCGTTCCGCTTCGGGAGTCAGGGGGGCGGGGGAGAGATCGGGCGAACCATCGTTCTCTCCACCTGTCATCTGCCCAGTAGCCTGGGTCGGAGCAGGAAGGGCGACCTCCACGGAAGATCCACTTGCCGGGGTGGTCGCCGGAGTGTCCTGATATGTTTCGGACTGGTTGCATGCCGTTAGCGCAAGACTGCAGGCCATGGCGAGAATAGACGCTTGTTTCATGCAAAGAAAAACCGGGGAGACGCCATTCGCGTTCCCCGGTTTGTCGCTTTTGATTGCGTTGTCGGCTGACTATTTGGGAGCCAGCACCATGACCATCTGGCGGCCTTCAAGCCGCGGGAAGGCTTCGACCTTGGCGATTTCTTCAACATCGTCACGAACGCGGTTGAGCAGGTCCATGCCGAGTTGCTGATGGGCCATTTCACGACCACGGAAACGCAGGGTACATTTCACCTTGTCACCGTTCTCGAGGAACTTGACGACGTTGCGCATTTTTACATCGTAATCGTGATCATCGATGTTCGGGCGCATCTTGATCTCTTTGATTTCCTGCGTCTTTTGCGTCTTTCGCGCGAGGTTCGCCTTTTTCTGCGCCTCGTAGCGATATTTGCCGACGTCGAGGAATTTGCACACCGGCGGGTCCGCGTTGGGGGACACTTCGACGAGGTTGAGGCCGAGTTCGTTGGCCTGCTCGACAGCTTCGCGGGTGAACATAACGCCGAGGTTCTCACCTTCGTGATCGATCACGCGGACCTTCGGCACATTGATCATGTTATCGTAGCGAGGGCCGCTTTTGACGGGCATCTGCATGCTACGGCGGGGTGGACGGGCTATGGGGCAATCTCCTTTGGTGGCCGTATTAGAAAGGGCGCATGTAGGCATTGTTCCGAGGATTCGGAAGTGTGTTATACGAATGGGGCGCAGTTTATCGCTGCGGCGTTGCGCTTAAGCAGCGCGTTTCCACAAATTGAACCGGGCCAACTGGCCTTTTGCGGGTACGACGGCATCAATCCGCTCGGCCGGTTGAAGCGCCGCAAGGATGGCTGGATCGGCCGCATTCATCCCACCCGTATAAGCACCGAAGGCCGGCAATATCATCCGACCGGATGGCTTCCCATCCGCCCCGTCGTTCGCGCTTACGACAGCGCATGGCCGACGGATGTTGCGATGGCGGATCTTGAGTTGCAGACGCGGATGGTAATGACCCGACAGCTCAGGTCGGGTCTCACCCTTGTGCGCTCGGTGGCGCAAGACAACGCCTCCCAATTCGAGTTCTTCCACCAGAACACCGCCACATCGCGCATCCATGTGCGGATCGTGATTGCCAGTGATCCACACCCAGTCCACGGCCTTCGTCAAAGCTTCGAGCATCCCGCAGGCATGAGGCTCGAGCCGCGTAGATCCGTCGGAATCATGAAAATTGTCCCCAAGCGTAATAACGCGGCGCGCGCCTGTTTCGCGAATGGCGAGTGCAACACGTTCCAGTGTCTCTCTGCTATCGTAAGGCGGGATCATCTGCCCATGGCCTGCAAAAAAGCTCCCTTTCTCGAGGTGCAGGTCGGCGACTAGTAGCGCGCGTTCACGCGGCCAATACAGCGCGCGGCCCTCCGTCAGGAGCCATTCCTCACCGGCGAACGAAAGGGGAACCATAGCGCGCTATTGCCGTAGCCAAAGTGCGATGGCAAGGCCTTTGGCATGACCGATTGGACACAGCAAACCGACACCGCCCGCAAATGGTTCGAAAACCTGCGCGATCGCATATGCGCCGAGTTCGAAGCGATCGAGCGCGAGGCAGGGTCGGAGGCGAGTTTCCGATACGACAGCTGGAGCCGTGAGGAAGAAGGCAATTCAGATCCTGGCGGCGGTACGCGCGGTTTGATGAAAGGCAAGGTCTTCGAAAAGGTCGGCGTAAACGTGTCGACTGTACGCGGAAATTTCGCGCCCGAGTTTGCAGGTACGATCAATGGCGCCAGCGCCGAAAACCCCGGCTTCACTGCGACGGGTATCAGTCTGGTAGCTCATATGGCCAATCCGCATGTTCCCGCGGTACATATGAACACGCGCTTCCTGACCACAGGGAAGGCATGGTTCGGGGGCGGGGCGGACTTGAATCCCCCGATCCCGTATGAAGAGGATACGGAACAGTTTCACGCGCGTTTTCGTGCCGCCTGCTCAGCACATAACCCGACCTATTACGAACGCTTCAGAAAATGGGCCGACGATTATTTCTATATCCCGCATCGTGGTGTGCATCGCGGGGTCGGCGGCATTTTCTACGATCACCTGGAATGCGAAGACGAGGCTGCATTCGAACGGAATCTTGCTTACACGAAGGACGTGGGTGAGGCCTTTCTGGATGTTTTTCCCTCGCTTGTCCGCCGCCGAATGGAAACCGAATTCACGCCCGAAGACAAGCAGACCCAGCTGGAATGGCGCGGCCGTTACGCCGAATTCAATCTGGTCTACGACCGCGGGACTTTGTTCGGACTGAAGACCGGGGGCAATATCGACGCCATTCTGATGAGCCTGCCGCCCGAAGCGGTGTGGAGCTGATCAGCTAAGCCAAAAGCGCAGGACGTAAGCGACCGCGCCGAGGACGCTTACGCTCGCCAGCCAGATCGCTGCCATCCAGGCGAGGCGCTTCCAGAGAGGAGCCTGCGTCAATGGTAGCCTTCGTCTCCGACCTTGCCACGAAACACCCAATAGGCCCAGGCGGTATAGGCGATAATCAGCGGCATGGTAATGCTGACGCCAATCAGCATGAATATCTGGCTGCGTTCGGGCGCGGCAACATCCCATATGGTAAGCCCCGGTGGGACCACGTACGGCCACATGGTAACGCCCAGTCCTGCCATGCCGAAAAAGAACAGCGCAAGGCTGAGCCAAAATGGCTTTGAATGACGCTCCACCGACAGCGAGCGAAGCAGTGCGAGCGCTATAAGTCCTGTCAGGATCGGCACAGGAGCAGCGAAATAGATTTCGGGTGCGGTCAGCCAGCGGTCTGCATATTCGGGTCGTAGCCCGAGATTGTAGACGCTTACACCGCCCATGAGGATGAGAGTAGCCCATGCTGCGCGCTTCGCCAGCGTGCGGGCGTGCGCCTGCGCTTCGCCATCGAGTTTCCATACCAGCCAGCAAGCGCCGAGCAGAGCATAACCGGCTACCGTGCCAATCCCGGTAAGGAGCGTGTATGGGGTGAACCAGTCGAACCAGCTGCCCGCGTAGGCCCGGTCGACGACATCAATGCCTTGCAGCAGCGCGCCAAGGGTCATCCCCTGTGCCATCGCAGCCACCAGGCTGCCGCCGGTGAAGGCGAAGTCCCAGAGGCGTCGATGGGAAGGGTCGCGCCACCGGAACTCGAAAGCCACCCCTCGAAAGACCAACCCCAGTAGCATCGCAATGATGAGTGGATAGGTGGCGGGAAGAATTACGGCGTAGGCGAGGGGGAACGCCGCGAACAGTCCGCCGCCGCCCAGCACGAGCCACGTCTCGTTCCCGTCCCACACCGGTGCTATCGAATTCATCGCGCGGTCTCGCTCGCGTCCGACTTCGAAGCTTGGGAACAGGATGCCGATTCCAAGATCGAAGCCGTCCATGACCACATAGGCGAAAACCGCGAAGGCGATGATAAAAGCCCAGACGACGGTGAGATCGACGTTAACGGCCATCATCTGCCTCCTCGTGGTTCGAAGGGAGGGTGTCGGGATTGTGACCCGGATTTTGCGTCGGCCCGGGTGTGATACCGGCGGTCCGCACGGGCCCCTTTTCAGTTCGCTTCACGCCCTTTTCCCCGGCATGAGGCGGTGCCTTCATCAGTCGCAGGATATACCAGACGCCCACGCCAAAAACCGTGAAGTAGACGATAACGAAAGCGAGCAAGGATGCCCCGACTGCCGGGGCATCAAGCGGGCTGGCCGCATCGGCTGTTCGCAAAAGACCGTAAATCACCCACGGCTGCCGGCCGACTTCGGTGGTGACCCAGCCGGCGATGACAGCGATAAAACCGCTCGGCCCCATTAGCAGGGCGGCGCGGTGCAACCATTTCCAGTCGTATAGTTTGCCCCGCATTCTGGCCAAAAGGCTCCATAGGCCTACGCCAAGCATGGCGAATCCCAAGCCGACCATGATGCGGAATGTCCAGAAAACCACAGCCACTGGCGGCTGTTCGTCGCGCGGAACAGTGTCCAACCCATCCAGCGGCGCGTCCGGATCATGCTTGAGGATGAGCGACGAGAGTTTGGGAATGCCGATGGCATATTTGAGTTCTTGCGCATCCTGATCCGGAATCCCGAAGAGATACAGCGGGGCACCGTCCGGATGGCTTTCGAAATGCCCTTCCATCGCCATCACCTTTGGCGGCTGATGTTCCAGAGTGTTGAGGCCGTGCATGTCGCCCGCAAATATCTGGATCGGCACCACCAATGCTGCCATCCACATGGCCATCGAAAACATCTTGCGTGCGTGCGCATTCGTCCGATCTTTCAGCAGGTGCCATGCACCGACACCACCTACGACGAACGCAGTGGTAAGGTAGGCAGCCAGCACCGTATGGACCAGGCGATAGGGAAAGCTCGGGCTAAATACGATGTCCCACCAACTCTCGCCGGGCAGGAACTGCCCATTGGCGCCCATCTCGAACCCGACCGGGGTCTGCATCCAGCTATTGACCGAAAGGATCCAGAATGCGGATACGAAGGTGCCGAATGCGACCATAAATGTAGCCGCGAAGTGCAGGCCTTTTCCCACTCTGTTCATACCGAACAGCATGACGCCGAGAAAACCCGCTTCGAGGAAGAATGCCGTAAGCACCTCGTAAGCCATCAATGGCCCGATTACCGGGCCGGCCTTGTCTGAAAACACGGCCCAGTTCGTCCCGAACTGATAACTCATCACGATGCCGGACACGACGCCCATCGCGAAAGCGATTGCGAAGATCTTGAGCCAGTATTTGAACAGGTCGAGATAGAGTTGCTTGCCGGTTTTCAGCCACAAGCCCTCGAGCACCATGAGGTAACTCGCCAGCCCGATCGACAAAGCCGGAAATATGAAATGGAAGCTCACCGTGAAGGCAAACTGGATCCGGGCGAGCAGCAAAGCGTCAAAGCCATCGAACATGGTTTATCGCCCTAGCCGGTCGCCCCAATCATTTCCAGCTATGTGCACGCACCTCATGTTGCGCGAAACGCAACCTTATTCTTCAGGCGCGTAAACTCTGACCCAATCGACGAGCATCGCCACTTCGCGCGACTTGACCTTGTCGACCGTAGATTGCGGAACGCCGTTATAGGGTTTTTCTATGCCGTTTGTCTTGAACGGATAGGCCCCGCCCATCGCGAAATTCAGGATCAGGTATTTGGGGTTGTCGAATGCCCACTTTCCGTAATTTTCGACCATAGGGCGCGTCACGCGGTACAGCGTGTGGCCATCGACCTGGAACAGGATCTCATTCTTTTTCCATTCAACCGCATAGACGTGCCAGCCCGTTACATCTTCACCTTCGGGAAAGTAGAACTTGTTCACCAGCGGAGTTTCGCCGGAATAACCAGGGCCGTGCAGGGCTACACCAACCCAGTCCTTCTCGCCCACATATTCCATGATGTCGATTTCGCCGGTGCCGGGCCAAGCATCGTTGCCGAGCAGCCAGAAAGCTGGCCAAACGCCATCCGCGTCTGGCATTTTGATGCGGGCTTCGGCACGGCCATATGTGAATTCGTACTTGTCTTGGCTTTCTACCCGGCCGGATAGAAAATCCGCCTTGCGTTCGGGATGGGGATCTTCGCCTGGCTCGAATACGGGGCGTAGCATCAGTGCGCCTCCATCGGCGCCTGACACCCCATCGACGATCGACAGTACGGCAGGGTCATCCACATAGGCTTGCTGTTCGTTATTGACCCAGAAGTCCGTGCCGATAACGCCCCACTTCGTGCGATCGAGTTCAGCCTGGTTGAATTCATCCGACCATACGAGCGTACGATCATCGTCTGGCTCCTGCGCCGCCAGCGGTGGTGCAGCTAGGCAGGCTGCCGCTGTGCATATGAGTGCAGTTCGGATCACAACATCTCTCCCTCGTTCTTTGTTAACGTTCTCATCGCATGGGATCAGGGATTTGGCCAGTGTCTTCGATATGATTTCGGCTGCAGGGCTGGCGCGCATTCGACAGATCGGCAATAAAGTCCCGGAACCGAAAAGAGGCCGGATCGCGCATCCGGTACCATAACAAACCGGAGTTTCCCCATGCGTCGCCTAGCTGCCCCGCTCGCCCTTTTACTTGCCAGCACCGCCTGCACTACGATGGAGACCGCACCGCCCTTGGCCAACTCTGCATCGGATCGTATGGTTTCACCGATTCTGACCCGTCCGGATGCCGTCGACAGCGCGACGTATGCAAAGCCCCAGATAGCGCGAGTTACCCACGTCGCGCTCGATCTGGCGCTCGATTTCGATGCTAAACGAGTAAGCGGCACCGCTGAACTCGATGTGCTCGCACAGCCCGGCGCCGAAGAGATTGTGCTCGACTCGAACGGGTTGGAAATCGCCCGTATAACCGATGGTGCGGGGCGTGAGCTTCAATATCAGATCGGCGAGACGATCGCCGAAGGAGGCATGGGCGCACCGCTGACAATCGCGCTGGGCGGCGCGCAAAAGCTGCGCATCGAGTACCGTGCGCCTGCTGATGCGGACGCGCTGCAATGGTTGAGCCCCGAACAGACCAAGGGCGGCGTTCATCCGTTTTTGTTCAGCCAGGGTCAGGCCATTCTCAATCGCACGTGGATACCAACTCAGGATAGCCCCGGCATCCGTCAGACTTGGGAGGCGCGCATCACCGCACCTAAGCCGCTCGATGTTGTGATGAGCGGCGTGCGGCAGGGCGAGCCCGAAGATCTCGGCGATGGCCGCCGCGCGTTCAAATTCGTGATGGACAAGCCGGTCCCCCCTTATCTGATCGCTATCGCGGCCGGCGATATCGATTTCAAAGCGATCGGGCCGCGCACAGGCGTCTGGGCAGAGCCTGCAACGCTGGATCGCGCATGGAAAGAGGTTGGCGATACGGAAGACATGGTTGTCGCTGCCGAGCAGCTTTACGGCGATTATCGCTGGGGCCGCTACGACATGATCGTACTTCCGCCTTCCTTCCCTTATGGAGGAATGGAAAATCCGGTTATGACCTTCCTGACACCGACTTTCATTGCGGGCGACCGTTCGAATAACGGCCTCGTCGCCCATGAATTGGCGCATAGCTGGTCCGGCAACCTCGTGACGAATGCCGTATGGGAAGATAGCTGGCTCAACGAAGGCGTAACCTCGTACTTCGAAAACCGGATCGTAGAGGCGGTCTACGGCAAGAAGCGCGCCGAGCAGGAGGCCGCTCTTTCATTCGCTGCGATCGAAGAGACTTTGGCCGAAGTCGGCATGGACGCGCCTGGTAGTGCATTGCATCACGAACCCGGTGCCGACGAACTCGGCAGTGCGATCACGTACGACAAGGGCCATTTCTTCATGCGGACCTTGGAACGCACCATAGGTCGCGAACGCTTCGATGCCTGGCTGCGCCAGTGGTTCGACAACCACGCTTTCCAGCCTGCTACGAGCGAGCTCATTTATGAAGACATGCTTGCAAACCTCGTTGCTTCGCCAGCCGAAGCACAAGCGCTGAAGCTTCGTGAGTGGATTTTCGAACCAGGCTTGCCATCGAACGTCGTGCGCCCTGATCCTGCCGCTTTCGCTGAAGTCGATGCGGCCGTATCGGCTTACACAGCCGATGGGTCGATCCCTGCCGCCTATAGCGGCTGGAGCGCGGCGGAGCAGATGCGGTTCCTAGACAACATCCCAAAGACACGCAGGGCCGAACAACTCGCCGCACTCGACAGCGCGCTCGGCCTGTCTGACGCTGGAAACAACGAGATCCTGTTCCTCTGGCTCGAACTTGGACTGATGAACCGATACGAGCCCGCCGTTCCAAAGGCAGAGGAGTTTCTAGCTGAGGTCGGCCGGGCAAAATTCGTGCGCCCGCTGTTTCAGGTCCTGTGGGACGAAGGCGAATGGGGCCAGCCGATCGCGCGGCGCATCTACGCCAAAACGCGCGATAGCTATCACGCGGTAACACGCGCCGGTGTTGACCGGATAGTGAAGGCGGATTGAAGGCGATGGCTCGTCCTTCAGGACGGGCCACCCTTCCGCGAGGTAGTTTCGCAGCGCCAAGAGCGATCGGGTCTTGCAGGGTGGTGGCGGAGACGGAGTCCGACCTATATCTGAAACAACCATTTGATATCAGATCGATATGGAGATTGTAGAGTTCACCAGACCCACACTCAGACCCACACTTTTGAGTGGATGCAAACGGACATCCTGAGATCGCGGGGGCTGGCTATCAGCCGCGTCGTGTGTCGCTCGGCCTTTGGTTACCAGCCATAGCGCGAAGGGTAAAAGCCCTTATCATCGTCTGGTCCAAACACGTGTTCAGCCTCGAACAAGACCTCGAATCCTTCGACACTTGAAGCGCGCTCGGCTCGCTCGACGATTGCATTGAGCCAATCAAGAAACTCGCCGGAACGCGGCGAGGACGTGGCTTTGAGTTCCTCAGTTAGTTGGCTGGCTATGCGGCGGAGGCGATCGCGTCTCTCAACCCGCTCGAATACGACTTCAAGCACCTTGAGGCGCCGGTCTTCGATATAGGCTAGCCGTCTAGCCTCGTTGCGCCGACGCGCTTCTTCTTCCGCACGGATGCGGTCTTCTTCGGCCCTTCTGTCATCCTCGCGCTTGGCAGCGGCCAGAACGGCAAGACCAACGGCGATATCGTTCGCCATGTTTTCCACGCGCTGGATTTTGGCATCCTTGAAGGAGCGGCGGAGAGCTGACGAGTATCGCAGATAAAGATCGAACTCGAACGATACCTTGCCGGTCGGTGCGTAATCCCATTCTGGCCAATGGCTAAATGAGGAAAAGCTCGGGACGTAATCCCAATCGTTCCGTGCCCAGCGCCGCTCCCGCCGTTTTCGTTCTTTCTCTTCCTTCGCTAATTCCTCGGGCGTGGGCTCGTGCTGCGACCGCTTAACTGCTTCCTTTAGATTGAAGGGGACAATCACGTTTCCGTCCGTGAACGCGGCGCGGTCACCCTTGCCGCTGAGTTCAAAGCCTTGGATCTGTGCTGCCGTGACTATTCGGTTTAGCGATAGCTCGATCCGATCGATTGAGTCCGGCGCGATCTCTACGTCGATCAAGCCGGACTGAGCGAGCCTCACCAATCCCCGTTCGTCAGGCTTTGCCTTGCGCAACTTGGCCATCGATCGCGTTACGATGGAATGTTCCTGATCGACCTTTTTAGGATCGAATGCCGAGGCCCGAACGCGGGCCTCTTCGCGCATTTGCGCGACGGAATCGGGCTCGTTGCGTAGCTCTCCGCCAGCGATGTTGATCGTATCGGAAATGCCCGGCTTCAGCCTGGGTAGCGGTGTTCGTTTGACCTTCTGGCCCGCTGCATGTTTTGCCCACCATCCCAGCGGAGGGTTGGGCACATCGTGCTTGCGACAGATTTTGTGCAAGGCCACGTCAGAAAGACCGAATTCCTTGGCCAAGTGCGTCATCGGCTTGGACCAGACGAGCTCATAGAACTCGGAGCGGGTGAACTGACGTGCCATGAGCTAACTTCGCCTGATTGCGTCCAACCGTTTTTTAGGCGTCATCTTGAGCAACGAACTCCGCCCTTGCGGGATCGTAAACGTGCTGCGTGACAGTACCGTCACTGATCCGCGACACCAATTCGTTGATGATGGAGAGCGGGACAAGGAACCACTCGCGCGGCTGTACAGTTTTGCCAAATCGATCGCCTGCTGAAAGATCAAGGCGGGCAGGCCCGAGCGCACGATGGATCAGCCGTTCGAGCTTGGTCCGGTTTATGTTGAAGAGCTTGTACTCAGCCACGACTTCAACATCCGCGAGCAGGAAAGTCGGATCGTTACGCGCGTTGGCAATCCGGCTGAGGACCGGCTGTCCCGTAACGCCGATCTTATGGATCAGCTCGCGATGCTCATCGACGTAGGGATGTGACGATTTGCTGCGGAGTACATAGATCGTGCCGCTCTCCAGATCGTCGGGCTCAGCGGTGTCTCCAAAAAGCGGTCCAGCGCTTTGCTCGCTCACGCGCCTAGCGGACTCGTCCCGATAGAGCGACTTCTGGAATGAGCGCGAAAGGATCGTCGCCTCGGTTGCGTTGTCATAAATGACTCGGACACGGCGATCAGCCCGCTCATACTGAGTCGTAAAGGCGTCGGTCGAGGCGGCGATGTATGCGAGTTGCCCGCCGACGATGAAGAAATTCCCCGGTTGGATTTCGGCCAGCGTGACCTCGGAATTGCCGAGCGCCTTGGCCTGTCTGCTACCGGCCTTCAGATTGACCTGCACCGCCTCGAACAGCGGCTTGAACTCTTCGAAATCCTCGCACCTCTCACGGTTGGCAATCTCTTCAGCCGCTCTCTTCTCGGCCCGAGAACTCACATGCCGCAGCTTTGTAATATCATCTTCCGACCCCGGTTGGATGCCAAGTTCTGCCAGAAGTGCAGTGTCGTCTAGTTCGTCCGATGGTTTCCCTAACGGCTCGACTGCATCCAGAATTCCGTCCGGGTCCATGCTCGCCAAGAGTTCTTGCGCTTCGGGAAGAGCGCGAAGCTTCTCGAGGCGGACGGCATAGAGTCGCTCAAAAATGTCATGATCCTCCCCATGCCTGGGGAGCCGTCCATGCTCTTTGACGAAACGCTGTATGTCCTCGAATCCCGCTATGATGCGTTCCTGTAGCGGGGTCAGCTTTCTAACCGGCTCGGGTGCTGTTTCGACACCAAGCTCGGCCAGCAGTTCGAGGTCACTCAATTCAGCCATTGCTGGCCTCTTTGGTGGCGTGGCGTTGGAGGAAAGCGATGCCCTCAGCCATCTTGCGTTCCCACGCATCTTGAGAAGTCAGCGACGGCAGCCGTCCGCGCTCCCGCTTGAATTCCAATGCACGCTCAGCAAGTGCGCGCGCATCTTCGTAGGTCAGTTTGTCCTTCTTTGCGTTGATGACCGCCTGAACCTGCAACAGGGTCTTTGCATCCATAGACTTGGCCAAGACAGCAATCGTTGCCTCGAACGGATTGACCCGGTCGATGAGATCGATGTCGAGCTCGGTCACGCTGAGCGCGAACTTGCGTACGCCTTCTATGAAGGCAGTGTTCGCCTTGATCTCGCCGTCAGCATCGCTTGTCAGCACAGCCTTCGCTTGCTGGGTCAGCGTCATCGCAGCAACCGCCTGTTGGCGGACCGCTTCCTGATCGTGTTCGCTGAGCTCAGGGTACTTTTCCCGAATGATCTTGCCCATCTTGAGCTGGGTCAGCTCTTCTGGAACAACGTCGGGGTCGAACACGCCGCGTTCGACGACCGCCTTGTCCTGCACAAAGGTCGCAATGACCTCGTTGAGATCCTCACGGCAGATACGCGTGGCCTCGACGCTCTTTGGCAGTTTGAGACCCTTGATCTCGAAATGCATCTGGCCGTGATCGTTCACGCCAAAATTCGTCTCACCTTCCTTGTATCCACCCGGCCCATAGTCGAAGTCCGGCTTCGGACCAGCGTCCTTTGGGGTGAAGTCGAAGCGGGGCGCGAGCACCTGCTCCATGAGCAAGCTCGCCGCAATCGCCTTGAGATAATCGTTGATCGCGTCGACCACGAGCGGGCTGTCCGCAGCCGGTTCGGCGATCAGATTGGTAAAGCGAGCGCGGGTCTTCCCGGGTGCGTCGCGGGTTGCGCGCCCTATGATCTGGATGATTTCAGTCAGGCTGGAGCGATAACCGACGGTCAGCGCGTGTTCGCACCAGGTCCAGTCGAAGCCTTCCTTCGCCATACCCAGCGCGATAATGATGTCGACGAAGTCGCGATCCGTTCGCGCATCTGGCGATTTCAGGGCGGCGGCCACGCGGTCGCGCTTGGCAGAATCGTCGTCGACAAGGTCGGCAACCTTGATCACGTTTCCGGCAGCCGTCTTGATCAGGTGGAACCCTGTCTCGGGATCGATACCCTGCCAGTCGCCGAGGTGGTTCATGATATCCTCGGCCTCGCGATGCTTGTCTTTCAGGCTCTCGCGCGAATTGACCGAAGGGATGTGGACGATGGTTTTCACCGTCGGATCGAGCAACGCCGAAATCTTCTCGGTGTAAGGCCCGGTGTAGAAGCTGTAGCCGATATCGAGCGTCTTGAGATACTCGTAGCCATTGAGCTGCTGGTAGTAGGTGTAGGTAACCGTCTCGAACTTGGCTTCGTCTTCGGGCGCGAGCACCGGAATCGCATCGCCACGGAAATAGCTGCCTGTCATCGCCACGACATGCGCCTTGTCGCGTCCGATCAGCTGCGCGAGCTGCGCGCCGAGACGGTTGCCCGCATCGGCGGAGACGTGGTGGAACTCGTCGATCGCGACCAGGCGGTTATCGAACGCTTCCGGCCCAAGCTCGTCGAAAGCGAAGCGGAATGTCGCATGAGTGCAGACGAGCACCTTTTCATCGCTCGCAAGGAACTCGCCGACCGCCTTCACCTTGGACTTCGCGACCTTGGGATCATCGGCACCCGGCGTGTTGCACAGGTTCCATTGCGGAGCGACGTTCCAGTCGGTGAAGAAACCGTACTTGCTCAGTGGCTCGCTGTAAAAACTCGCGCCGATCGAGCGTTCGGGCACGCAGATGATGGCTTGCCGGACATTCTGGTTCGCCAGCTTGTCGAGCGCGATGAACATGAGCGCACGCGATTTGCCCGAGGCAGGTGGCGATTTGATCAGCAGATATTGCTCGCCGCGCTTCTCATAGGCTTGCGCCTGCATCGGGCGCATGCCCAGCTCGTCCGACTTGGCCGACGCGCCGGTCTGGGCGGTCGTGAACGATACGGCGGGAATGATCTGATCCTTGGCGCTCATTTGAAAAGCTCACTGTGTGTTCCGGCGCGGGTGAAGAATACGCCGCCGCCCGGTGCCGGAATGTCTTCCACGCGGTAGATCAGCAGGAAATCGCCACCAACATGACATTCGCGGTGCCCCTGCCATTCACCCTTGAGTGCGTGATCTTTCCATTCGGGGCCGAGCGGCGCGTCATTGGCGATGAGCAGCAGCATCACCTGCTTAAGCTTTTTCATATCGTATCGGCCCGAACGCGACAGCCGCTCGAAGTCCTTCAGGAAGGACTTCGCGTAGCCAATCGTCCGGGGGAGCGCGGTGCGCTTGCTCGCAACCGGTTTTTTCAAGACTTGGGTTTTCCGGCCTCGCGCAGGGCTTTGCTCTCATTCTCGAGCTCGGCGAACATATCGTCAGCATTGTCGAAGTGCGAGGTGCCGCCCTTCTTGAAGAACTCGTCCGCCTCTACCATCGCCGCGCGGGTTTCCGCATTGGGAACCTTGAGCTCGAGTGGGAAGGCCTGGTCGGTGGCGATGCGATGGAACAGCAGGCGCACGGCATCGGCGGTCGACAGACCCATCGCCGCCAGCGCCTCGGTCGCGCGGTCTTTCAGATCGTTGTCCATCCGAACATGAATCATAGAGCTATGAGCGTTCATACCATCTCCTGTATCTCAAATGAGATATAGGGGGTATTGGACCTAAAAGTCAATCGCATGATGGGGCGGATCACTGCGAACCTAGTTTGATAGGTCAGCCCACCGTTTTGCGTCGCGCATCCCAACCTCCCACGCTTCGTCGACCAAATCGCTGCTAGCGCGGAAGAATTCACCACCAAGCCATTTGCCATTCTGGGCCAGTAGCTTTTTCATTCCGTTTTCGCCTTCAATGGCGATCCGCGAATTCGGGAAATGTGGCTCGCCTGCAGTCTCATTCGACCTGAGCAAGCGCCATCTGAAGGCCCCATTCGGCAAGGCGCGATTGTGGTCTTCGCAGCGCGTCGGTGGACTGCCAGAAATTCCGACCTTCACGACTATGTCATCGCCAGCATCTTCGCCAAGAAAGGCGCTCATATCGCCATCAAGCTTCAGCTGATAAAGGCTCTTCGGCCCCTCAGCTTCACGTACCATATGCGGGTTTTGCGATACCGGTCCGGCCTTGTTGAAGCCGAACAAGTCCGAACCCTTTGCCAAGCGGGCATCGTCGACAGGAATTTCGCCAAATACCGAGACCTCCTGAAGATCGAGGTCAAGCAACTTTCTCGCCTCTCCGCTGGTCAGAGGCATACCCTGTGATCCGATCGTCTGAGCCCTGCCAGTGGAATAGGTTACGTTTGCAAAATCGGTGATCAAGGGGCGGGCATCGGCTGCAACGCGCCAAGCTCGAATAGCCTTCACACCAAGATCCCAGCGATCCTCTCGATCCGGATCGTTCTTTTTCGCCTCCCACGCCATCGGTGACATGAAGGCTTGTGCGTGGTTCACGCGGTGGGAACATTGCAGCACACCCACCACCCTGCCAAGCATATCCGATGGCGCATGGCCCACCGCGTAGATTACTACCAATGCACCAGGCTCACTACGACGGATGAAACTGCGTCTCTGGCTGTCGGTGCTGAAGCCTAGAAAACCCCAATTGCCGGGATCGAAGCCATAGAAGCTCGTGAGCCAGACGTTCGGCGGCTCGCGCATTATCGCGTCGATGGGAGCCATAATCTGGCTCATGTGACAATCCTGCGCATAATCCTACGCCGCCTTTGCGCTGGTCATTTTGGTGTAGAGTTCGAACAGCTTTTCGAGGCGTTCGGTGTCGTTTTTGAAGCGGCGGCCGATGTAGATGCGTTCCAGGACTTCGTCGTTGCGATCATGCGCGTGGCGGAGGTTTTCGGGCATCTTCTCCGGATCGTAGAGTTCGGCGATGGTCTTGGGGAAATGCGCCTCGCGAGCGAGGAGGATGTCCTCGGCGCAGAGGGTCAGGTCGGCTTTGTTTTGCTCGGTGAGCTTGGGGACGGGGAAGGTGTTGTAACAAACGCCAGACGAATACCGAAAATCAGATTTCATTCGCCCAGCCGTTAGGCCAACCCAGCAGATGTGCATTCGTGAGCAGATAAGAGACAAGACGTAGACTGGGGAATCGTAAATTGCCTGCGCTGCATCGGAGATAATTGCCCCGCGATCCTGTAATCCAACCGGCAAAAATTCCCGACGCTGGGAAGAGACCCTTGGAATGATCAGCTGGCTTTTGCCGCCAACGATAGTTCGTTCGAACCTATACGGGGTTTCAATTCCGAGCTTTCCGCGCTCACTCCCAGTCTCGCGATACGCCCTCACTTCCGCCAAGCGTTGAGCTATTTCTGGAATGCTAAGCGCCAAATCAACCTGGTCATCTTCGATCCAAAGGCAATATCGAACAAGATCATTGATAAACTCGCTCGATCCAAAAATTCTTCGGAACAGTTGAGCGCTGGCAGGATGAGCGGTTACAACAGCGTCTCGCTCGTCCTTGCTGAACATGAAATTTCCGCGATCTCTTGGAATATTGCCAGCAAACATCTGTGGAAGACCGCTAATGTTCTGCGGGCTTTTCGCGATGATTACATCGGGTCCATCAATCAGATAAGCGTTGATGTGCTGGGCTATCCGTTTGGTCTCACCTTCGTAAATTCGAAGTTCGCCAGGTCTGTCGGTCATGACCCCGACGATGATGCAGATCACATTGGCATTCTTGCTAGCGTTATTAGACCAATAGAAGTCCGTGTGGCAGAACCCGATCCGCTGTCCTCTGTCGAAAATGACTGGCCAAATGAGTGGCACCTGTATCCCTTGGCAAATCGAGTTCGTCGAAACGAAAGCGAATGAGCCTCCGCTTCGAATGAATTCAGAAGCCTTCCAAAACCACCCCGCAATATAGTCTACCGCTTTGGTGCGCTTGCCAGCGTCAAGCTGTCGCAAGTCAGCCTTCTGTTCAACCGATTGAAACTTGTCACCGACGTATGGGGGATTGCCGCAAAGGTAAGTTTCCCCGCCTTCATTCTCGAAATCGATCTCTGGTTGCTCAAGGGGGGTATTGAAGAGGTCGTTTCCTCTCACTTTCACAGTGCTTCCAGACGGAGGGCAAAGTTCCAACCAGTCCATCCGAAGCGCATTCCCGCAGGTGATCCAGTTCTGACTATCGAGCGGCAGGAAGTCTGCCAACGCCTCCTTCTGACCGCGATAGAGCACGTCACATTGGAACTCGGCGATGATCAGCGCGAGGCGCGCGATCTCTGCTGGGAAGTCGCGAAGTTCGATACCGCGAAAGTTGGTGAGCGGGATGTCGCTGTCGCGTTCGCTCTCGCCGCGCCGCTTGTTTATCTCCGCCTCGATCTCGCGCATCTGCTTGTACGCGATGACAAGGAAATTGCCCGATCCGCAGGCCGGATCGAACACCCTGATCTTCGCCATTCGGTTGCGCAGGTTTACCAACTTGCGGCCATTGTCTCCCGCTTCCTCCAACTGTTGGCGCAGGTCGTCCAGGAACAGCGGATTGAGCACCTTTAGAATGTTCGGCACGCTGGTGTAGTGCATGCCGAGCGCCCCGCGCTCCTCATCATCGGCGACCGCCTGGATCATGCTGCCGAAGATATCGGGGTTGATCTGTTTCCAGTTCAGCCCGCCGATATGCAGCAGGTAGCTGCGCGCCATACGGCTGAAACGCGGGACTTCCACACTGCCTGAAAACAGCGCGCCGTTAACGTAGGGAAAGGCGTCCGCGTGGGGCGGGATGTTCGCCGCCTTGCGATAGCGATCGTCCAGCTTCCCTTCGTGCCGCGTGGGTGTGTCCATCGCGCGGAAGATGTTGGAGATGATTTCGTGCGTGTTGGAGCTTTCCCGGTCGCTAAACCGCTCGACCGTGGAGGTGAACAGGCCCTCTCCGTTGAAGATGTCGGTATCCTCCGCGAAGAAGCAGAAGATCAGCCGCGCCATGAAGTGGTTCATGTCGGGCCGGCGCTCTGCCGTGGCCCAGTCGGGGTTCTCTTTCAGCAGCTCGACATAGAGCTTGTTGAGCTTGCTGGTGGCGCGGATATCAAAGCTGTTCTCGCGGATTTGCTTGACGGTGGTGATACCCGCGAGCGGCAGGAATGCGCCGAAGTGGTTCGGGAAATCGCTGTAGGTGCAGGCGACGGATTCGCCGTTGACCAGATCCTCCGCCTGCAAGTCGGTGCCGTCCGTGGCGAGGATGAACTTGGCCTTTGCCGCGCCCGTCTTTGGGCTTTCACGCAGGGCCTTCAGCGTCTCGTCGACCGCGCCCGGATCGCACGTGGCGATATGGATATTGTTGCGCTGGAGAACACCGCCGGGAAGGTCGGAGGCATTGGTTGTCCCTGCCCGCAATTGCTTCAGCGTGTTCGCCTTGCGCCCGAACGCTTCGAGAAACGCAAATGGAAACTCCGCCCGGTCAAATGGCTGGGCGGCCAGTTCGGAAATTGCTTCTTCGATCTCAACAGCATTCATGCCGCGATACTTGGCCGACAAGCGGCAGATTCACAAGACAGGACAGGGATTTGCCGGAGGGAAACAGGCAGTGGAGGCGGTGCCTTTTGTTCGGCTTCCAGAGTTCTTCCGTACTTCAAGAACCATTCCCTTTTCATGACCTGATCACGCCCCTGACCGAACCCGGACAGGCGCTGCAACCCGCGCCCATTCGGACCGTGTTGCCACGCTTCGCACGGCTGCCCGCACCATTCCGATAGGCGGGGTTTCCCTCGCATACGCTCGGTGCAGTCCTGCCCGCGCCCGGCCTCTTCGGGGCTCAGTCAAAGGGATGGTCCCTTGGACGGATCGAATGCCTCGAAAGGACACGAACAATGAAGAACACCGTCACACTAGTCGGCTTTGTCGGCAACACTCCCGAAGTCCGCGAAACTTCCGGCAGCGCCACGATAACCAGCCTATCGCTCGCTACCACGCGCAGCTTCAAGGACAGCGAAGGCAACCGCCAGACCGAGACCGAATGGCACCGGGTCACCTGTTTCAACGGCATCGGGAAAAGCGTCGCCGAGCATGTCGCGAAGGGTGCCATGATCATGGTGACGGGCCGCATCCACTATAGCCGCTGGATCGACGCCGAAGGGCAGATACGCTACGGCTGCGAGATCATCGCAGAACAGGTCGATTTCCTTGCGAGGGCGAAGGAAGGAGGGGCGGCAAAGGCCGCCTGATCGCAACCGCAATCTGACGCTCCCAAACGGCCTCGCTGGCAGTATCCAGCGGGGCCTTTTGCCGTGCTTGGGCTTGGCCTCACTTCCGTTCGCTCCTTCGCCGCGAGGGCGCGGCGATCCTTTGGGAAGTGGCTGGGAAAGCCCTTCAGAACGAACTGGCGAAATGACTGGTCACGTGGGGGAATATGGGAAATTGGAGGGCACACCGTACCCGGAGATCCGGTGTTTGGGATGCGAGGATTTCTGCGGGTTTCGCAGCTATTTGACCATCTGTCGCCAAGTAATGTCATCTGATGTCATTTCTCGATCCGCAACTCACATGTGAGTTGCTCGGCGCTAAGCTATTAATCTGACGTCGAAAATTAGCGTTTTCCTACAGGGTGATCGCTGCCGTAGACTGATGTCAGTCCAGAGGGGTCATTGGGCCGAGGAGGGGCGGCCAAACGTTAGGTGACGCCGTGCGGTTTGCCCTTCAATGCTATGTCGACGAAGACCTTCATGCCCTTGTTAAATCCGCTGCTGATGCAGCGCATATGAGCGTCAGCCAGTGGCTAAAGCTCACCGTCATCGAGGCGCTCGACGAACCCCGGGACGAGGCGTTCCGAGATCAAGTCCTGGCCGATCTGCTGTTCACCAAGATCGCCCTCGATGGCTGGCTCCGAACCCACAAGGACAAGGAGTTGAGGGACCGAATTGTGGTCGCTTACCAAAGACGCATTCGCGAATATCGCGAGCGCAAGGCAGCCACGCGTGCGGGGCGCTGAGCGATGCTTTCGGTTGCCAATGTGCGCTCGGCTGGCGGGGCGGCCAACTACTTCGCCAACGACAATTACTACACCAAGGCGGACGCTGACCGGTCCGGAATCTGGGTCGGCAAAGGTGCCGAGCGGCTGGGTCTTTCGGGCACGGTCGATGCCAAGGCGTTTGAGGCAATCTTGCGCGGCGACCTGTCCACTGGCGAACGTATCGGCCACCAGGGTCAGTATCACCGGGCGGGAACCGATCTGACCTTTTCACTGCCCAAAAGCTGGTCGCTTCTGGCACTCGTCGGCAAGGATCAGCGGATCATTGACGCGTACCGTTCAGCGGTCGTCGAAACGCTCCAATGGGCAGAGAAGAATGCGGCCCAGTATCGCACCGAGAAGGGTGGCAAAGAACGACTTCATGCAAGCGACAACCTGACCGTCGCCCTGTTCCAGCACGACACCAACCGCAATCAGGAGCCTAACCTGCACTTCCACGCTGTGGTCGCCAACATGACGCAGGACAAGGATGGCAAGTGGAGGGCGCTGCGCAACGACAAGCTGTGGCAGCACAATACGCTGCTCAATGCCATGACGATGGCGCGTTTTCGGATCGAGGTTGAGAAGCTTGGCTACCGGATCGGCGCATTCGGAAAGCACGGAAACTTCGAAGCCAAGGGTATAGACCGTGACGCGGTGATGGCCTTCTCGACGCGGCGGCAGGAGGTACTCGAAGCCCGACGCGGCGGCGGGCTCGAGGCGGGTGTGGTGGCGACGCTGGCGACCCGGCAGGTCAAGCAAAACGATGTGAATCGCGGAGCCTTGATGGCCCAATGGGAAGGACAGGCCTGGGACCAGAGGCTCGACCTTGAAGGCATGGTGCGCGACGCCAAGCTGCGTTCGCACGAGTTGACAGTAGCGGCAACGAAGCGGGCAAATGATCGCCCCACACTGCTCGAGCGAGGCAAGGCGATGATCGCCAGCGTCGCCGAGCGAACGGGCATCAAGGAAGGCGATCCGCTTATTCCCAAGCGGCTCCATATGAAGGGACGGGAAGAAATTGCGACGGCTCATGCAGTTGCATCGGCGGTGCGGCATTTGTCTGAACGAGAGGCGGCTTTTACGGCAACTGATCTTGCCAAGGCTGCACTCGATTTCGGGCTGCCGACAACGATGAAGTTGGTCGAAAGACGGATCGCTCAACTTGCGCAGCAGGGAGCGCTGTTGCGCGGGCGAGGCTCGCAGGAAGGATGGCTGACCACATCCAATGCGTTGGCGCTGGAGACCCGCATGCTGGCGGAAATCGAGAAAGGGAACGGCGCAGTCCGTCCGATCCTCGAAGCGGACACTGCCGGGCCATATCTGCAAGCGTCGGCGGCTATCAACTACGGCATGAAATTGAATGCCGGTCAGGAAGCAGCAGGCCGGTTGATCCTCTCGTCAACCAATCGCGTAGTTGCCGTCCAGGGTGTGGCAGGGGCGGGCAAATCAAGCGTGCTGCGGCCAATGAACCAGCTGCTGGAAGAGCACGGCAAGAGCGTGATCGGCCTCGGGGTCCAGAACACACTGGTCCGCATGCTGGAAAAGGATACCGGCATTCCGTCGATGACCTTGCACCGCTTTCTCGGGCAGAATCGTAAGCTGCTTGATAGCTCGGCGGGCAAAGCGGAAATGGCCACCGCGCGCGAGGAATTTCGCGACACCGTCCTCGTTCTTGATGAAGCCTCAATGGTTTCTACCCGCGACCAGGACCGGCTGATCCGGCTTGCCAATCTGCTCAAGGTGGATCGCCTTGTGCTGATGGGAGACGAAAAGCAGTTGGGAGCTGTCGAAGCGGGCAAGCCCTTTGCTTTGGCGCAGCGCGCAGGGACCGAAACGGCGCGCATGGACCACAATCTTCGTGCCCGCTCTTATACCCTCAAGATGGCGCAGCAGGCGGCCCAGTCAGGCAAGACCAGCGATGCCCTCGAACATCTCAAGGATCACATCGTCGAGGTCCAGGAGAACAGCGCAATCGTTGCAGCGGAACGCTGGCTCTCCCTTCCGCCAGCAGAGCGCGAACGCTCATCGATCTTTGCGGCAGGTCGTCGTTTGCGCTCCGAGATAAATGCCGCGGTTCAGACCGGGCTCGCCGCCAATGGCGAAATCGGACCAGCAAGCGCAAGGCTTGCGGTTCTGACCCGTGTGAACGCGACCCGCGAGGAATTGCGCTACGCGCGCAATTACGCGCCGGGCATGGTGCTCGAAGTGGCGAGCCGCCAATCGCGGCATGGTCTCGGACGAGGAAGCCATGAGGTCGCCGCTGTCGATACCGAAAAGGGTGTTGTTACGCTTCGCGATGCGCGAGGGCATTCGCGCCGCTTCGTGCCAGCAAGGTTGTCGGCGAAGGGCTGCGACCAAACATTGCAGCTGTTCGAGAAGAAGGATCTCGATCTCTATACCGGGGACGCAATCCGTTGGACGGCGAGCGACCATAAACGCGGATTGATAAATGCAGACCGGGCAACAGTTACCGCGATCGATCAGGGCGGGGTGACGGTCACGAGCTCCAGCGGCATGGAGTATAAGCTGAAGCCGAACGATCCGATGCTGAAGCGGATCGACCTCGCCTACGCGCTCAACGCTCACATGGCGCAGGGCCTCACGGCAGATAAGGGCATCGCCGTACTCGATAGCCGCGAGCGGCGACTGCTCTCGCAGCGCAATTTCCTCGTCACGATCACACGTCTGCGAGACGAGCTCACGCTGATTGTCGACAACCGGGACAAAGTTGGGCGAGGGATTGCGACCAACCTAGGCGACAAGACATCAGCCGCTGAAATTACTGAGAGACTTTGCCTAGCGGCAGCCAAGGGACAGCGCGCTAGTCAGATCCAAGCAACCAATCACGAACTACCGGTTGAAAGAGAAAAGGCACCAGAGCTGACCAAAGAGCGGATAAAGCCGTTCGAGATTGGCTTGTAGCGAAAGGGGATAAAGTGGGCCGAGTGTGGACGAACAGGTATCAATGCGAAATTTTAGAGAAGCTGTCATCACCACCGCTCAAGGTTTTGCTGAGTGGAACAGTTGTCAGCTTCTAAATTGGGTGGAACAACGGGGTTCGGCTCTAATCCCAGCTCGGGAGCGATTCTGTGGTCTTTGTCAATCCGTTACGCATCTTAGGCTAGTTGACCAGCGAGGGCCGATATACAGCCTGGTTCAAGGACTTCGACGAAGGGCGCTTAGATTGTAATTGTGAGGTTAACTTGGCGCTAAAAGACGAAATAACTTCAAGTTACAAATCTGGCACGCTTCCAGAACTATTTGTTGAACGGGTGAGAAAGCGGCGTTCCGCAGATGTCGGCACCAAATTTCGTGCGAAGGTGTGCAGGCTTCATAATGATGGCACGATCGATGTCCTTGTGGCCGCGCGATCCATCGAGACTGCCACGATCAATCAACATGACTTCTTCACGGTCATGATGGTCTACTGCGATTTGCTTCCGGCACTGAATGCTGAAGTCTCTGATATGCTTAACGCCGTGAAGGCATTGGTAGCGCGTGCAGGCAACGATGGTGCAGCAGGGATGCCGAATGGCGCATTCCGGGAGTGGGCTGAGCAGGGCGAGCGGGCCAAGGCCGTGCTTGCCGCAATCGATACCGACGATCCTGAAGACTCAGCATATATCTATCTGGCACTGCAGGCTCTCGCCAAGTCCGATCCCGGTGAGGCCTTGGCTCGCGCAATCGCTCATCTAGCCGACGTTCAGCCGGCGACCCGTTCGGCGGCTACAAAGGCCATTGGCACGATGGAACTGGCATCGGCTAAATCTTTGGAGGAGGCTGGCAAGGCACTTACGGCCGCAGCTATTGCGTCTGACGACAACACTCTGGGCCACGTCATGACCGCAGCGTGCGAAATAGCGCGCGCCCACCCACACATGGAAGACTGGGCTTGCCAGGTTCTGAAGAGCTCCGAACCAAACGCTTCGGAGCACGCGCTACACCAGCTTTCGCTAGAGCTCATGTTCCACGGGGAAGAATTGCTTCCTTCGCTTGTCGCAAACGCCACTACCATTCTCCAAAAGGTCGAATTGAAGAACAGCGCAACGATCAGCAATATTGGCAGCGCTGCGCGCAAACTGGTTGATCATGGCCGTCTCGACGAAGCAATGACGCTCGTTACAAAAATGATCGCCAAGCACCGTGAGCTCGCTTCACTTGAGGCTTTCGATGGGTTCGCTTCATCCTTGCGGAAGCTAGATTCCGAGCAACTAGCCAACGTAATTCTTGATTGGCTTGGGTCACTGGATCCGAACCTTGGTCAAGCCACAATGTCTTTAACAGCAGGACACTATGGCAAATCGCCATTGATCCTGACAGCAGCAGAAGCGACGCTCGCTAGGCCGGATGACGAGCTCCTTTTGCTGGCCCATCGAGCAATCGGGTATCTATTTCTCCATCCTATCACGGCTGCATCACTGGTTCTCAGCTTGATGCACGGAGTTGGTGACAAGGCGGCAGAGGCAATGCAAGATATCCTTTTCGACCCGCTTCTCATAAACTTTTCAGGAGAATTGGCCGATTGGCTGAAGGAGGGCGCCACGGATGAAGTCGATCCTGTCCAGCCGGCGATCATCGACCTTCTGGCCCGGTTAGATGAGTACATTGAGGGGCTTCGAGCAGCCGGCGAGATAGAGGAGCTCAGTCCTTCCGAGCGCGAACGCATGATCGAGGGTCATCGGCAACATGAATCGATGCGCCAATCGCACAAAGAGGCCGAAAAGAAGTCCGTCCTGTTGTCGATAGTTAGCCGCTCCGTGCTTCTCTACGGAACACGCTCCATCAGCAAATTCGTCGGCATGGATGGAGAAGAGCAGCGCAATGAAATGCCGCTACATAGCTTCCATCACAGCTTCGAGACGCCGCGGCTCGATATTTTGGAACCTTTCGATCTCGACTACACTTTGCGGGTCTTCCGTGCGATGCGCTCGGTGACGTTATGAAGCTCGTCATCCGTGAATATCTCGCATCGTTGCGCGAGCGTGGGGAGCTCGACGCGGTTCTTCCTGACCTCCTTACCGAGCTAGGTTTCACTGTATACTCACGACCAGGGCGTGGAACGCGTCAGTATGGGGTCGATGTGGCTGCCGTTGGAGAAGGCCAAGACGGCGTTCGCCGGGTGCATCTTTTCTCGGTCAAGTCAGGTGATCTCGACAGGACCGAATGGAATACAGCCTCGCCGCAGAGTTTGAGGCCCTCACTCGACGAGATACTCGATCACTATGTGTGCAGTCGCATTCCGCCTGAATATTCAGACCTACCGGTAGCCATCTGTCTTACCTTCGGCGGCGCGATCAAAGAGGAGGTCCGCGCCGAGGTGACCGGCTACATGACCCGTAATTCCAGTGACCGGATCACATTCGAAGAATGGAACGGCGACCGTCTTGCGGAAGTGGTGCTCCAAGGCATTTTGCGTGAAGATCTTTTTCTAGGCGCGATGCGCGGACACCTGCGCAAAAGCGTCGCAATGGTCGAACAGCCTGATGTGTCCCTTGAGCACTTTGGCCGTCTACTTCGAGCCGTCGTTGGGGCCCCTGGCAAGACTGCGGCCGACAGATTGTCGCAGGCCAGATTAATCAACATCTGCGTCTGGATCATGTTCGTCTGGGCGCGAGAGGCTGACAATGTCGAAGCCCCGTTTCTCGCGAGTGAGCGGTCTCTTCTTGAAGCTTGGGAGCTGCTTAAGAAAGACGTCGCGCGTGGCGGCAAGACCGCCGCCAATGCTGGGGCGGTAATCAATGAACTGGCCAACCTTCATTTCTCGATTTGGGATGAGTTATTCGAAGCTAAAATCCTTCCCCATGCAGGGGTCCGTCACGCGCTTTCCTCGGCGGTCGGTTCTCCCGCTTCAGTCGACGTCAATTTGAAGCTTTTCGATTTGATCGGACGCTTGGCGATGCGAGGCCTGTGGATCGTCTGGGAACTTTCACCTGCCACCGGCCCGGTTCTGCTCGATGACGCTTATCTGACGTCTTTGCCGGAGGTGCTTCAGGAAGCCAATTTGGACAAGATCAAGCTGATCGATCGGCTCTGTCACCATATGATGCAGATCGTGAGCAACAATCGAGCGTTGCTATCACCTGTCGCCGATTGGCAGGCTATAGATATTGCGCTCGCATTTACACTGCTGGCTTCCAGACCAAATGCGCATGGCGCGATCGACGAATGGGCAGAAGAATTGGCAAAGCGCTCGATCTTCGCGTTTAACGTCCACGGTCGTTATCCGATTACAAGCCACTCGTATTGGGATTTGGTCGAGCACCCTTCGGAGCGTAGCGAGGAATACCGCAAGGCCAATACTGAAGGGAGCATTCTCTTTCCGATGCTGGCGCTGTGGGCTGCAGCGCGCGGCAAGCGAGAGCTTCTTGACGAGATTGCCAAATTCAAATCGGAGGCGCTTGAGCACTGCACATTCCAAACTTGGCTGCCGAGCGAAGATAGCGAAGCAAATCTCTATCTGGGGCGTCACAACCACGGCGCGGCGCTTACCGGCATTCCAGTGACGACTGGCACATCTGACACGCTCTACTACGTACTCGAGGAAGCCAGAAGTAACACGCATTTCGATGATCTTTCTGCAGTCCGCCTTGGTCATTGGGTGCTCGTCCCGATGGCATGTCGCAGCCAACGCTTGCCTATCCCGCCCCAGTTGTGGCGAGAACTACTTCTGGCGGTGGGCACTGGGAAGCCTGACGCCGATGATGGTGACAACGGCGACGACGGCAAGTGATGCTCGGTCCCGCCACGACATACCTCAGGCCGCTCACAGAGCAGATTGTCGATGAGATAATTGACAATGCTGGAGGTCGGCGCGCACATCCGGATCAGGCGCAAAAGAAAAAAACGAATGCCGACTACATCCTTGGTGAAACCGTGATCGAATTGAAGATCATGGAAGATGAGGGCTTGGACAAAGCACCCCGTCAAGCCAAGTTGGCCGCGCTTTTTACCGAGCTAGATCCGGAACGACCGGTTCACGTCCTCGAACGCGATCGGCTCGATGCGTCAGCGCAGCGAGCATACGACAATGCGATGGAAAGCCCCATCAAGAGCGCTGTCAGGAAAGCGAAGGGGCAAATGAAGCAAACGCGCTTGGAATGCCCTGAAACTACGCGGTCTGTGCTTCTGCTGATTAACAGCATGAACACCGCTTTGGATCACGACGAGATTGTCGCTCTCGCGGGTCGCCGCGCGCGCACTTACATCGGCGATATTGATGGCGTCGTCGTGGCTGGCGCCTACTTGCATAGCGATGGCTTTGATTCCCTCGCTATCTGGCCGATTGAGTACGTTGCAGTCTCACTCGACAAGGAATTTGCTGAGTTTCCAGCGCTACGAGCGGCGTTCAATGAGTATGCGGAGCGCGCAATGACCGAGATAATCACGAGCCCGAATGCCGCTCAAATGACCAAGGGCCCGGTCCTAGACAGCGAGTTCGATGTCGACGGGCAGACATTCGTGAAACCCGCTCCACCGCTAGGTTCCTCTTCTGATTTCTATGTCGGCGGTCGCCCTAGGCTGAACAGCACAGGCATCGATACCAGCCCGACGGTAGGTCTCATTTTCCCTGAACTCAATCGGCGTGAATGGGCCAGATTTCGAGAATACATGCCTTGTGATCCAGAGCTCGGTGAGACCTATGAAGATTGGCTTCAGGAGCGCGAACATGCGGTTTCGCAAGGGCACAGCCTCAAACCATTCGTAGCTATGCGGACAACTTTCGATGGATGGATCGAGGCAATCGAGGAGTCCGATGCCCCGAGCCACTTTGCATCAGTAAAGGACTACGCAAACAAACTTTATCAAGACGCGATCGTGAAGGTGATTGAGGGTGCTCAGGATCTGGACAAATGCACGATCGTGCCGAACCGCTACGTTCTCGCGGTCACCGAAGTGATCGGTCAGGACCAAACAAACGATGTCTCGCACATCTTCATCGTTGAAGAGTTCGGGGATGCAGAGCCGCGGATGATCAAACTGGTCTCAAATGCGCGAATTTTTCATCTCCATGCGTGCACACTTGGAGCATCCTATGCTGTCAAATTCGGAATCATGAATCTCCGTTGGAAGAAGGATCTGACCTACGCTTGGGCCTAGCGCCTCAGTGATCTCGATTCACCGAACTGTTCGTACAGGGCGCATGCTTATGTTGGCATGGTTTACGGCAACAGTAATGCGGTGCGCATGAAGGAAAACGCCGAGCCTCGGAGCGAATTTTTTATAATTCACTGAATTGGCTCAAGGCAGAAGCCTTTTGATATCGATCCATAGTATCTTCGAATGGCTCATTTGGCTTTCCATCCTGGAAATACGGTAGCAATTCCGTATACTTCGTTCGCGCGGCAACGCGAGAAATGGAGCGGCCTATCGACAGACGGGTGGCAAGGTTTTCCGGACTGTCACAACCCTCGCGAACGCAGCTCCCGAGCGTTGCAATAACCAAGGGTATCGCCTCGTCTTCCTCATCCTGTGCTGCAAGCAAACGCGCGGGCAAACCCGCTACAAAGGCGAGGTCAGGGACGATACGAAGCACGAAGTGGCGTGCATGCTTGCATTTTGCTTTGTCTTCCTTCGGGTGACATGCCTCAATCACATTCAGCGGAGAGCCCTTCATCCAAAGCCTGAGCATTGCAGAAACAACTGGAAGGGCGAACGCGCCCCTGTCGCGTTCAGACGTCAATTTGTCATACTCGCCACCAAACAAGCCTTGGATATTTTCCGGACGTACTAACTTAAGAAAGCTGTCCGGATTGGACTCGAACCATTCGAGCAGCGCGTCGAGAGCAGCCTCTGTACTCTCGCGAGTTTTTGTATCTTCGTACAAGTTTGACAGTTCGTGGAGAATATCAACCGATACGCCAGTCAACCCAGACACGCGGTTGAGCCATTTGGCATCGTCTTTTGGTTCTGCACTTTTTCGCGCAGCGAAGGCGGAAGCGATACGGCTTTCGACCCAATCGGCATCTCCTCTTTGTCGCGCTCGGTAGGCGGCAAACGACCGAGATATGATATCTCTGATCGGCGCATCGCTTCCATTCTCGTCCGAAGCTGGCAGGCGGCTTAAGAAATATGCCGGCATCCCTTGTTCGAATGCGCCTGCGTGGATCTTATCGAGCAGGATGGTCGTTGGATCGTCAATCACGAGGCATTGATCGCTCTGAGCAAAAATCGATTGCAAGGTAAGCCAGTGTGAGTTGATAAGGTTCGACTTGTTATCGAACTCAACGACACGGCTTGGTACAACAAGCACGAATCCTTGCGAGTTTTCGCCTGCCCGCCCCGCACGTCCTGCAGCGTTCAGCAACTCGTGGGCTTCGAGTTGGGCCATCTTGTCGACTTCCGGATCGAAGCGACTATCACCCGATATAATCACAACCTCGCTCGGCAAGTTCATACCTTGAGCCAGTGTCGAGGTGGCAAAAAGAACGTCAATGCCGTCCTTCCGCTTGAAAAGGGATTCGTGTAGCAGTCGTTCTTCGCGGAGAAGCAACCCATGGTGGCTGGCTGCGCCGCCGCCGACCTGCCCATCAGTTGTAGGCTGCAAATAGCAGTGATCAGCGCCACCCATTTCTTCAGCGGCCACGCGATGCCACCTAAGCTCTTCGTCGGTGAGCTTGACCCTAGGCGACTTCAGCAAACTCGGGAATTCCTTCACCGATGCTTCTGACAAAACGGTGGACTGAACGAACACGAGCGTCTTGAGACCGCTTGACGCTGAAGCTGCGGCGATCAGCGCGCTCGTGTGGTTGCCGTTTGGCGTGAGATACCAGGCGCCACCTTTTGATCTGCCAGTGGAAAGATGGTGCGCATCATCGAGAAGAGGTTGTAGTGTGTAATCGCTCCGATCCTTGCTGGCCCAAGTTTGCAAAAGACTGAAAAAACCGAATGGCTGAGCAACCAATTCGCGTTTGATCGCAGCAGGTGGATTCCTGTGGGATGGAAAATCTTTCCTCGCCTGCCGAAGGTTGGTTGTAAGCTCTTTAACGGTATCGGCAGGATAAACGACGCTACCTCGAACTTGCCTTGTTGGCTTCCATGCTAAGCTAAGGGAGAGGCAGGCTCGGCCCGTCAATTCCTCCAGCCATTGCGCGATTTCATCGGCATTCTTCATCATTGCCGAAAGCATGAGCAAATCTGCCTCTGGCGCAGCTACAGAGAGGTTTAAGATCGCGAGCATTGAATCGATGCTGCGGCGGCTGCGATCAGAATCTCGAGGATGAAGCAAATGGCATTCGTCAAACACAATGAGGCCGAGGTCCGCAAATGCTTCTGGCTGCGTTGTCAGGAGCATCAAGCAACGCTCTGGTGTGGTGACGATAACCTCGGGCAGAACAACGATGTCAGAGAACGTCACTTCGTCCTCGACGTCACCGACGATTTCGAAGGTATTGAAGGAATCTTTGAGCGCGCGCGTCGTCTGATCGACGAGTGCGTGGGTGGGCACCAGAAAGACCACCTTTTCGCCCCGAATGAGTGATGCTGCTATCTTTAGCTCGGCGAGAGTAGATTTACCGCCACCAGTCGGGAAACTGATCGCGGACGATGTTCCCTTCTCGAGATAGTTGCTGGCGATCGCATCGCGGTGATTTCGCCACAAGAAGGGGCGCTTGCGGGCCATTCGTCGAATGATTTGCCACCAGGCATCGTCGTCGACGCCTTGCGGACCTGGCAGGCGGGTCAGAGCGGACTCGATGAGGTCGCGCTCCACCGCGATAAGGAGGTTGGCCAAATGCAGCGGGCCGGGGAATAGATTAAAGATATGATCGCCGGTTTCGAACACATCCTCAAGCTGACCGACGCTTAGCTCTTTAACCCGCATGAAATAGCTAGAGGCGGGTTCGATGCCTCCTGCGGCCGGGTCCAAGTCTACCCGCGACAGCAGTCGTATCGCTAGCTTTTTGACCCCCTTGAGCAGCTCCAGATATAGGGCGTCGATAGCCTGTTCCGGCGTTGCCTGGTCAGTGTCGATGTCCGGCATATCCTGCAGCCCGACGTCTCGAAGGCGTCCAGTGGCGAGCAATTTGATCGAAGTTAGGAGCGCCCGTTCCACCGCCGTCCCGTATTCGAGATTTATTGAAATGCGTTTCGCGCATTCGGCGGCATCAGCATGGGCTTCCGCGACCATGAACAGAAGTGCTGCACAGATTTCAGGAGCGACGCTCGCGCCATCTAAATAGGAAGGCTCGTCCCCATCGGCCACGGAGCCTATAAGACAGACCTGATGGGCGGAAGCAGCCACGAATGCGGCAGCGGCGCGATTGTCACGCTCGGGCAAGAGTGCCACAAATGCCTCATGCGCGGCGGCCAGCCGGCGGACCTCAAGCAATGTTTCTTTAAGCGTTTCGGAAGCTTGCTCAGTCTCTTCGCCGCGAAGCCTAATTCTTGCGGCGACGATGTCGGCGAATGCCTCGGTAAGGCGTTTTGGAAGCGCTTCCAGGTCGAGTCCTTCTAGCGGCGGCGAAGCGGCGATCAACGCGGATGTTATTGGATCAAACATTCGCAATCGCCTTGATTTTTTCCGCAACCAAATGAGAAAAGTTGGCCATCCACTCTCGAAGATCGTCAAAGTGCATGGTTTCGGCACGGCGGCGGACAACATTGCCGGCTGCCGACGCGTCGTAATGCTTGAAGAGCTTTTTGCGCTGATCGCCGGGTTTGTGCTTATCGTCGATACTGATGCTCACGCGATAGCGGCGCGCCTCCTGCCACAAGATGCGATCGATCGCGTCGTCGATATCCAAGTCTGGATATTGATGTTGTTGCCGTTCGAGAATTGCGGACGCTTCGTGAGTAAGCTCAGCGATCCGACCACCAGCCTCGAGATCCGCGATATCGGGCCATACATCCCGCTTAATTGTCCTGCGTGCTTTCTCGGTCGCCTTGTCCTCGAAAATGACGACTGCGGTGACCGACTTGCCGTCACCCGAAATTTCTAGCTGCACGCCGTCAAAGCCCTTGTGCGCATGGAAGATGTGAGGCGGTGCTAGCACTGCTCCCTGTTTTTCCTGATTGGCAGCAATCCAAGATATCATCTGGAACAACCAGCCATCTCGATGCCAAGGATCACCATTTTTTGCGACCTTAAGCTTTTTAAGCGCGTCTGCCGCGTGCTGAGCGGAACCCACCGGAGCTGTGCCCGTTAGGCCTTCGAGGACTTGTGCAATATGCCGATACTGCCCCAACGCCACTCGTGCCACGCGTTCAGCCAAAATGTCGATGTCCTCGACTTCCCATTCCCAGCCGTGGCACAGATTGTCATGGTCTATTTGTTTAAGAACTAACGTCATATTTCCTTTGGTTCAGAATATACTAGTGCTTTCGTTAATCAAACTACGATTTTATTTGCAAAAGCTCCAATCTCGACATTTGCCGGGCGGCGTCCGTGACACTAGGCCAATTTAGAAGCCCAGCCCATTCTTTAGGGGCGTTGCGTGGCGCTCCCACGGTGCACCAAGCGGCAGCTTCCGGCTAGACCTAACGCGGTTGGCTATGACTTAGATTGGGGCGCAAACATGCCATCGGCATTCGTACCTTCAGCGCGCTACGAACTTAGCCCAGTCAGTCATCAGCGGTTTGCGTTTGTCGAGGTAGTCGGTGCGCCGATAGGCTGCTTCGACCTTGTTCGCGATCGTATGAGCCAACGCGGCTTCTGCCACCTCGCCCGGATAGCTAGTCTTTTCGGCTACCCAGTCCCGAAACGACGAGCGGAAGCCGTGAACAGTGTAATCGTCGCCCTTGTCGCGCAGGATCTTGAGCAGGGTCATATCTGACAATTGGCGACGCGGGTTCTGTCCTGGGAAGACAAGATCGCTGACGGGCGAACGGAACGCTTTTGCTCGCTTGAGAACATCCAACGACGCTTCCGACAGCGGGACGACATGGGCAGTTCCTGCCTTCATGCGTTCGGCCGGGATCGTCCAAAGCTTCTTCTTGAAGTCTATCTCGCCCCAGCGCGCGCCGCGAACTTCGCCGGAACGAGACGCATTCAAGATCAGGAATTCCAAGGCAAGACGGCCGACCGAGGAGCGCCCACGCAACCATGTCACGAATGCGGGGAGGTCAGGGTAGGGCATCGCGGCGAAATGGCCGTGCTTCTTTGGCTGGCGCGGAAGGCCGCGAATGACAGAGCGCATCGGTGCTTCAGTCTCACGAAAACCCTTCGCACAGGCCCAATCCAGCACCGATCCGATTCGTTGCCGGACCCGCCGCGCGGTTTCTGGCTTTGTCAGCCAGATCGGAGAAAGCGCATCGCGGATTGCAGGTCCCTCTATCTCGGAAACGAGTTTGTCGCCCAAAGTCGGAAAAGCGTAGGTTTCGAGCGTGTTGATCCACTGCGCTTGATGCTTTCCGTTCTTCCAGGCTGCCTTGTGCTCCTCATGGACAAGCTTGGCGGCATCGCGAAACGAAGGGATTACCAACGCTTCTTTTTCACGCTCTGCCAGAACGTCGATGCCCGCCTTCATTTCCTTGCGAAGCGCCCTCGCGGCCTCTCGAGCTTCTCCAAGTGGCAAGTCAGCGAGGGTGCCCAAACCGATGTCTCGGCGCTTTCCATTGGCCTGAATCCGGACAATCCAACTACCTTTGCCTTTTGCGGCAAGTTTGAGGATCAGACCTTCTCCGTCGGAATAGCGACCTGGTTCAGTCAGGTTCTTGACCCCCATCGCCGTTAATTTTCCCATCGCTCGCTCCTTCCAGACCCACACTCAGACCCACACTCGTCGCCGGATGCATAGGAACATATAGAGAACTATGCGGACGACGAAAAGCGAAAAAACGCCGCATTTCTGAGGGTTTGAGTACTATAAGAGATTGTCTGGGAAAAGCGAGGTGGCGGAGACGGAGGGATTCGAACCCTCGATACCCGTTACCAGGTATGGCTCCTTAGCAGGGAGCTGGTTTCAGCCACTCACCCACGTCTCCGCATGTCGCAGTAATGAAGCGTTCACTGCGAGGGGCGCCCTATAGCCATGGCCCTGCATGCCATCAAGGGGAGTTTTACGCTCGATTGCGAAAGGTGGTTCACCGCACTGAACGACTCGCCTCGCCGCATTTTCGATTCGGTTCATCGCCGTTTCATTGCCCCTCTGCTCAAAGAGGATTCTTCTCGTGGCGCAGCTGTCTGCGCTCGGATCGCCGACACGGAGGGATCGATGACGATATTCAACAAGAAACTACCGCGCTTTGGCTTGGTAATTGCCGCTTTCGGCATGGCAACCAGCCCGTTGGCCGCGCAGGTCGAAACAATCGATCCCAACTCGGCGATCGATGGTGACTTGATGGAGCAGCCAGGCGATCAGCCGGTATACGCCGAGCCTGATGCCGGTAATTCCTACTCTGAGCAAACTGATATTGGCACGACTTATACGCCAGAACCCGATGCTGCCGCTCCGGTCGATGCCTATCCGGATCAGCCTCAGTGGTCGGAAAAGGCCGCCGAAGAAGCCGCTGGCGAGGCTGTGAGAACGGCGGGTACCGATGATCCTGCCACGACCTATCGCGAAGACGATCTTATCGGCGCCGCCGAAGGGGTCTTCGGTAAAGGCGCCAAGGGCGTCGCGGACATGATAAAGAATCTACTGTCGAAGCAGGGCGAACCCAACGCCTATATCGTCGGGCGCGAAGCGGGCGGCGCATTCATCGTCGGTGCGCGTTACGGATCGGGCACACTATTCCACAAGGTCGAAGGCGAACGGCCGGTTTACTGGACCGGACCGTCAATCGGATTTGACGCGGGGGCCAACGCGGGCAGCACGTTCGTCCTGGTTTACAACCTTTACGATAGCGAGGAGCTTTACGAGCGGTATCCTGCGGGTGAAGGTCAGGCCTATGTGATCGGCGGTCTTACGGCGAGTTACATGCGCAAGGGCGATGTAGTGCTCATACCTATAAGGATGGGTGCAGGGTTGCGATTGGGTATCAATGCGGGTTACATGAAGTTTTCCAAGAAGCAGCGCTGGCTG
>CESG01076148.1_pt1 | contig 68426 bp, 58 predicted proteins | sample 531121 | NCBI WGS metagenome assembly CESG01 (sample SAMEA2621287, study PRJEB7988) | marine metagenome | biome: marine biome (ENVO:00000447); feature: mesopelagic zone (ENVO:00000213); material: "saline water (ENVO:00002010), including plankton (ENVO:xxxxxxxx)" | depth 800 m
TGAAATTCTGGGCATCATGGGCGAGTCGGGCAGTGGCAAATCCACTGTGGTGAAAACCCTGTTCTTCGATGAAGAACCCACCCGGGGTTCGGCGCAATTTTTTGAGCACGACCATGCATGGAACCTGTTCGACCTGAACGCCGCGCAACGCCGCTGGCTGCGCAACCACCGCTTCGGCATGGTGTATCAAAACCCACACCTGGGCTTGAATTTCAATGTGTCAGCCGGTGGCAATATCGCAGAGCGTTTGTTGATGAGCGACCTGGTGAACTACAAAGCCATTCGCGAACGCGCGCTCGATTTGCTGGCCCGTACGGAAGTACTGGCCGACCGTATCGACGATTCGCCGAAGAAGTTTTCAGGTGGCATGCAGCAGCGTGTGCAAATTGCCAAGGCCCTGGCCACACAACCGCCCCTGCTGTTTCTCGACGAAGTCACCACGGGTCTGGATCTTTCTGTTCAAGCCCGCATTCTCGACTTGATTCTTGAAATTCAGCAGGAACTGAAAACCGCCATGGTAGTGGTCACTCACGATTTGGGCGTGATCCGCCTGTTGACCAGCCGGGCCATGGTCATGAAGTACGGCCGCGTGATTGAAACCGGGCTGACCGATCAAATTCTTGAAGACCCCCAGCATGCGTATACGCAACGCCTGGTGGCTTCTGCCTTGTAAAGGTTGGCAATACACATGAATCCGATTCTTGACATTCAAAACCTCAGCAAGCACTTCACCTTGCATGAACAGGGTACGCGAATACCCTCGTGCAGCCAGGTGAATTTAAGCGCAACGCCAGGGCAGTTGACCGCCTTGGTGGGCCCCACAGGCGCCGGCAAGTCGTCGGTGTTGAAGTGTGTTTATCGCACCTATTTGCCCAGCAGCGGCAGCATGCTTTTTACGCAAGAAGATGGAAGCACCATTGATTTAAGCGGTGCCAGCGAAAGTGAAATGCTTCAGCTTCGCGAACGTGACATTGGTTTTGTCACCCAGTTTCTGCACTGCCTGCCGCGCAAGGCTGCTGTTGACATTGTGGCAGCACCACTGGTGCGGCAGGGCGAAAGCGCGAGCAGTGCACGCAACAAGGCATGCGAATTACTCAGCACACTGAATGTGCCGGAAAGGCTGTGGAACGTACCACCGGCCACGTTTTCGGGTGGAGAAAAACAGCGCGTCAACCTGGCCCGTGGTTTGATTGCCAAGCCACGCTTGTTGTTGCTGGATGAGCCCACGGCCAGCCTGGACCCCGACACCACCGACCGTGTGGTCGATTTACTGAACAGCATTAAACAACAAGGCGTGGCCATGTTGGCAATTTTTCACCACCCGGCACTGGTTGAACGCCTGGCCGACAACGTGGTTGAACTGGCCATGGCCAAACACACACTGGAGTTACACGCATGAACAAGCAACTTTTAATCAACGCCCGCGTGGTGCTGCCACACGGTGTATTCAACAACATGGCCGTGTTGATCGAAAACGGGGTGATTACTGCCCTGGATCCTGATTCAACAAGCGGCGCACAAACCATTGACCTGAAGGGCGCCATGCTGATGCCTGGTCTGGTCGATTTGCACTGCGACGCACTTGAAAAAGAAGTGGAGCCACGACCGGGTGTGCACTTTCCAGTGAATTTTGCCTGTGCACAGGCCGACAAGCGCAATGCTGCAGCGGGTGTCACCACCATTTACCATTCCCTGTCATTTGCCAATCACGAGCTGGGGGTGCGCAACAACACCTTCGCAGCCGAACTGGCCCGCGCCGTGCATGCCTGGCAAAAGTATGCCTTGGTCGACAATCGCGTGCACGCCCGTTATGAAGTCACCGACGAAACTGCGGTGCCAGTGCTCACCGATTTGCTGGTGCATGGCGATGCACATTTGATTTCTTTCATGGACCATACACCTGGTCAGGGTCAGTTCAAAAGCGTGGAGGCCTATCGCAATTACCTGGGCAAAACCTACAAAAAAAGCGATGAAGAATTCGACGCCATACTGCAACAAAAATTGAAAGCAGCACAGGGTGCAACGGCCCGCATGGAAGCATTGGCCAGTGTGGCAAAAGCCCACGGTGTTTCCATTGCCAGCCACGACGACGACAGCCCTGAGAAGGTCAGCATTGTTCACAGCCTGGGTGCGGTTATTTCCGAATTTCCAATCAATCTGGAAACTGCGCAGGCTGCGAAAGCCAAAGGCTTGGCCACTTTGTTTGGTGCACCCAATATTCTGCGCGGCAAATCGCAATCGGGTTCCATGCGCGCACTCGATGCAGTCATCAACAAGGTGGCCGATTGTTTGTGTGGCGATTACTCACCTGCAGCCTTGCTGCCAGCGGCTTTGGCCTTGCCTGCACTGGCGGGTATTTCAATCAGCGAAGCCGTGGCATTGGTTACATTGAACCCCGCGCGCGCGGCAGGCCTGAATGACCGTGGGCAAATTGCTGTGGGCAAGCGGGCCGATTTGATTGCAGTGGCCCACCCCGACAACTTGCCGCAAGTGGAACGCGTGTGGGTGGCCGGCAAACCCGTATTCAGCGCACAGTTCGCCAACCTGCACCCCGTAGTCAACCCAGTACCCAGTGCGGAGCATTCGCTTGTCTAACCGCCTGCTTTATGTGGTGGGGCCCAGCGGCAGCGGGAAAGATTCCATCATGGCCCATGCCCGTGCGCAGCTTGCCGGGCAGCCCATGGTGCAGTTTGCGCACCGCTACATCACGCGGCCAGCCAATTCAGGGGGTGAAAATCACATTGCCCTGTCGCAGGCTGAATTCAATGCCCGCATTCAGGCAGGCTTGTTTGCCATGTATTGGCACAGCCATGGCAACAGCTACGGCATTGGCGCTGAAATCAATCAATGGCTGAGCAAGGGCATCACCGTGGTGGTGAATGGTTCACGTGAATACCTGCCCCAGGCCATGCAGAACTACCCCGAACTGTTGCCGGTCACCATCGAGGTGGCGCATGATGTTTTGAAAGCGCGTTTGATGCAACGCGCTCGCGAATCTGAAGCCGAGATTGATGCGCGAATCAGCCGCAACATGATTCTGCAGCTTAGCCACCCGGCGGGCATCACTGTGTCCAACAATGGATCACTTGAAGATGCAGGCGCAGCATTGGTCAATTTGATCGAACAACACAGCAAGGTGACCTTGTGCGAATAACTTATCTGGGAACCGGCGCAGCCGGTGGTGTGCCGCGTTACGGTTGTAACTGCGCAGCCTGCGAGCGTGCCGAAAACAACCGTGTGTTTGTGCGCAGGCCCTGTTCTGCCCTGATCGAAGATGAAGACACACGCGTGGTACTCGATGCCGGTTTAATGAATCTGCACGATCGTTTTCCACTGGGCAGCTACAGCGCAATCGTACTCACCCACTTTCATCCCGATCACGTGCAGGGTTTGTTTCACCTGCGTTGGGGTGTGTCGGGTCAGGTGCCTGTGTACTGTCCACCCGACTCTGAAGGATGTGCTGATCTGTTCAAGCATCCGGGCATTCTCGAGTTCAAACCTCAAACCAAGTTCAAGCCTTTTCTAATCGGGTCTTTGACTTTCACACCTTTGCCCTTGATTCATTCCAAAGTCACTTTCGGTTACTTGATCGAAAATCGCCAGGGTGTTCGCTTTGCATACCTTACCGATACAGTGGGCCTGCCACCCAAAACACTGGAATTGCTTCAACAGAGCAAACCGCAAGGTTTGGCGATTGATGCCACCGACCCGCCCAGCAACAACGCCAGTGCGCCTGGCGGCAATCACAACGACTGGAATCAGGCGCTGACCTTGATTGAACAAATCAAACCGGTACGTGCGTGGCTAACCCACCTGAATCACCGCAGCGACACCTGGCAAATGTTGAATAACCCGGTGTTGCCGCAAGGGGTGCAGGTGGCCTGCGACAATGCCATCATCGAACTTCAATGACCCAGGCCGCCCTGTTCATTGGCCTTTCGGTGTGCATGCATGTGGTGTGGAACCTCATGGCCCGCCAGCAGCCCAAAGCGCGTTATGTGCTGTGGTGGGTGTTAATCGGTCACTTGGTGCTTCTTGCTCCGTGGGGGCTTTACACGCTGTTTCAGCACACCCGTTTCACGCCTGAATTTCTTGCCCTCGCCGCCACCTCAGCCTCAGCCAACGCCTTGTACTTTCTGGGTTTGAAAAAGGCCTACGACCATGCGCCTGTCGCTTTGGTGTATCCCTTGGTGCGCAGCTCGCCCTTGCTAATTGCCTTGTGGGGCTTGTGGCTGTTTGATCAGCAACTCAGCATGGCCGCCTGGGTGGGCATTGCCATCAGTGTTTTGGGTTTGGCCTTGCTCGCCGACACCGGGCGCGGCAGTGCCAACAAATCTGCATTGCCTTGGGCCTTTCTCGCCATGCTCTGCACCAGCGTGTATTCGCTCAGCGACAAGTTCGCCACGGCACACATCGACAGCTTTGCAGGGCTTTTGGGCTTTGTGTCGTTTGGCTATTTTGCTGCATGGTTGGTGCTTACCCTTGAACTGAAACACAGCACAGGTCGTTGGGTTCCTGCGGAGCGTCCTCCCCTGTGGGTGATTGCAGTGGGTGGCCTGTGTGTGGGCCTGGCTTATGTGTTGGTCATCGCGGCCATGCGCAGCATGCCTGCTGCTGTGGTGGTGGCCTTCACCAATGCGGGCATCGTGTTGGCCACTTTGGCGTCCATCTTCCTGTTCAAGGAAAATGCACACTGGAAAATGCGTTTGGCCGCTGCGGCAACTATTGTCGGTGGTTTGGTGGTGTTGCGTTTCTAGGCACTTTTTAAGTTTCAATTCAGGTGAATCGGGTACATTACTTTCATCATGAAAGCCCGTGCCCTCACTTTTCTGCTTGTTCTGCTCTGCTCTGCCTCGGCGCTATCGCCCTTTGCGCATGCAGATGACGACAAACGTATTCGCCAACTGCAGCGCAGTGGCGAAATTCTCTCGCTTGAGCAAATTTTTGATCGGGCACGCAAGGTCAAGCCAGGGCGCATCGTCGATGTCGATCTCGACAAAGACGATGGACGTTACCTCTATGAAATAGAATTGCTTGAAAGCAGTGGCAAGGTGTGGGAAATGGAGTTCGATGCCCGCACGGGTGAACTTCTGCAACTGGAACAGGACGATTAAGCGCCATGCGATTGCTGTTGGTAGAAGATGACCCGGTATTGGGCGCCCAGTTGCACAAACAACTGGGCAAGGCTGGGTACGCCGCCGACTGGGTGCAAAATGGCACCGAGGCCGAGGCGCAAGGCTGCATCGAACCTTATGATTTGGTGGTGCTCGACCTGGGCCTGCCAGGAAAATCAGGTTTGGATGTGTTGAAAGGCTGGCGTGCACAAGGCCTGAAGTTGCCAGTCATCGTGCTGACCGCACGGGGCACCTGGCAGGAAAAAGTGGAAGGTTTTAATGCCGGCGCCGACGACTATGTACCCAAGCCCTTTCAAACCGAAGAACTGCTGGCCCGCATTGGTGCCGTTCTGAAACGCGCCGTGGGCACTGCACCCGAGTCACTCAAGGCCAAAGGACTGCTGCTCGACGAAACACTGCAAACCGTGAAGGTCGACAATGAAGAACCCCAACAACTCACCGGCACAGAATTCCGCTTGCTGCGCTATTTCATGTTGCACCCCGGGCAGCCCTTGAGCAAAACAAGGTTGACCGAGCATGTGTATGAATACGACGCCGACAAAGACAGCAATGTGATGGAGGTGTATGTGAATCGCCTGCGCAAGAAAATCGGCGCGCAGTGGATACAAACCCGCAAAGGGCAAGGCTATGTGTTTGGCGAGCCCGCACCATGAATTCACTGCGCAACCGTTTGTCGTTTGGTTTGATTGTCAGCCTCATGGTGTTGTTGCTGGCGCAGTGGTGGCTTTCATCAAGGGCCATTGAAAACCTGCTGGAAAAACAATTGCTCGACCAGTTGCAGCAAGACAGCGAAGCCTTGTTGGCCGGTGTTGAGTTTGATGCCACTGGTGCCCTGGCGTTGAGCACCAGCGGTTTGGTACCCGCCTATCAACAGCCTTATTCAGGTACTTACTTTGCCCTGCAACACCAGGCGGATGTTCGCTATTCACGTTCGCTTTGGGATGCTGATTTCAGTGTGCCAACACCCAGTGGTTCAGAAGTATTCACCACCCGCCAGCCAGGGCCTGATAGTCAATACCTCTTGGTTCATGCCCGCAACTATGAAAAAGACAATCAACAATTCACGATTGCCATGGCGCGCGACATTACACCGTTGCGCAACAACCTTGCGCAATACCAACTGGCCAACGCTGGTTTCTCGGCCCTCTTTTTATTGGCGTTGGTATTGATTCAACGCTGGATTGTGATCAACACTTTAAAACCGCTCAGTGGGGTGCAAGCTGCATTGGCCCGTTTGCAACAAGGTGAAATCACGCAGCTCGAATTTCAGGGACCCGATGAAATCAAACCCTTGGTTGTTGAACTGAACCGTTTGCTCACCGCGATCGATCAACGTTTGAAACGTTCCCGCGAGGGCATGGGCAATTTGGCCCACGCCTTGAAAACCCGGCTCGCCCGCCTGTCGCAACTCAGCGATGAATCAGACCGCAAGCACTTTGTTCAAGAAGTTCAAACCCTGACTGTTGAAGTGGCTCGTCTGATTGATCGCGAAACTGCCCGCGTGCGGGTGGTGGGTGATTTGCGACCAGGCCAGCGAGTTGACTTGCTTGAAATACTGAATGCTTTGGTGGGCAGTTGCAAAGCGCTTTATCGTGACAAGGCACTAAACTTTGTCGTTCAAGTACCCCATGGCGCCACCCTGCTTGGTGATCGCGAAGACCTGTTCGAACTGTTCGGTAATTTAATTGACAATGCATCGAAATGGGCCAATACGCAGGTGTTTATTTCACTTCAGGGCACCACCGTCGAAATCAGCGATGACGGCCCGGGTTGCCCCCCCGGCATGTTGGCCGAAATCACGCAGCGCGGTTTTCGTGCAGATGAAAACACACCGGGCAGTGGTTTGGGTTTGGCGATTGCACAAGACATTGCAGGTACCTATGGCGCAGCGCTCGAATTTGCCAACAACTCGCCCGGGCTTGTGGTGCGTATCACCTTCAAGCCGGGCACTTTGATTTAAAACCAGTCTTTGTCAACCTTCAACACCTTGCCGGTTTTCGCATCCAGGTCCACTTCAACCTCGCGGCCATCGGCATTCACAACTTCCACTTCCCACTTCCAGCCTTTGGCATAGTCGCGGTCGTCCAGTTCAAGTTCAGTCACAACGCCAGGGGCTTCTTTCAGTGCAATTTCGCGGGCCTGCTCTGCATTGATCAAACCAAAGGCTTTCACAATTTCAGTGTCCCGAGTCATGTCCTGGTGATCATCGCCAGCATGGGAGGCTTTGGGCAAAGCGATGAATGTTGCAATCAGCAAGGCAACAGCCAGGGCGGACAGTGTGGGGGTAGGGCGTCGAATCATCTTGTTTCTCCAGTGTGGGTTCAATGTGTTCCCAGTGTAGAAAAGCGAGATGAATTGAAGCTGAAAATTCAGCGCCTAGTTGTTTGGTTTAATTTGACTGCGCAGCAAAGCCTGGATTTCAGAAATTTTGGGTGGCTTGGCCAACACTGCATCAATATGGGGTATCACTGCCGTTTGCGCATCCAGTTGCTTTCCCCAACCGGTCAGCAAGGTGACAGGGCATTGCTTGTTGATATTTTTCAAGGCCTCGGCCACCTGGCGACCATCCATGCCTGGCATGCCCAAATCAGTAATCACGGCATCAAACGGGTTACTCTCTGCAATCGCTTTGGTAAACAGCTCGATACCGTGTGGCCCTGAACTGGCAATTTGAATGCGGTGGCCACTGGCACTTAAACCGTCGCGTAGTGCACCCAGCACTTTGGTGTCGTCATCAATCAGTAAAACATGAAACGAATTACTAAACTCCTTGTCTTGATTCTCAGGTGGTTGCACCTTGTGTTGTCGACACCCGGTGGGTAGCAAAATTCGCACTGTGCTACCGCGATTTTCTTCGCTGTCAATTTCTATTTGCCCGCGCATCCGCTTAACAATGCCGTATACCATGGCCAGCCCAAGGCCTGTGCCGCGTTCGCCTTTGGTGGTGTAGAAGGGCTCCAGGCATCGCTTTAACGTTTCTTCGTTCATGCCTACGCCGGTGTCGCGTATTTCAATCACCACCTGGTCATGATCGCTGTTTTTTTCCAGCCGGGTCGACAGAGTAATGGCACCTCCTTTGGGCATGGCATCCACAGCATTGAAAATCAGATTGGTGAGCGCTTCTCGCAACTCGGGTTCCGAGGCATCAATGTCCGGTACGTTCTCGCCGAACGACAGCTTAAAATCAATTGAAATACCGTTGCGCAAGGGGATGTCATGCCATCGCGCCTTGGTCAGTTCCATGGCCTGTTCACACACCTGGGTCAGGTTCACGCGTGTCAGTTCTACGCCTTCCTCTTGCCGTCGGGAAAATTGCCCCATGCGGTCTACAGTTCGGGCCACGTCATCAATGGCCAGTTGAATGGTTTGCAATTGCTTGCGGCCCCGTTCGCTCAAATTCACTTCTGAACCCAACAAGGCATCCGTGTACAAAGCCACGGGCGAAATCGCATTGTTGATGTCGTGTGCAATGCCACCCGCCATCTCTGCCAATGCGCGCAGTCGTTCTTGCTGCAACACCAGTTGTTGCGTACGCTGCAAGTTCAAGTAGGCTTCCTGCAACTCCTGAAGCAAGGCGGTTTGTGCCAATGCCAAGGCCACGTGTTCGGCAAGCTGGCGCAGAAACTCAAGTTCGTCGGGCGAGAATGCGTCCAGCCCTTTGCGCGCTGTGGTAATAATGCCCAGCACCTTGTTTTCATGCATCAGCGGTGCAATCACCATGCTGTCCAGCCCTGCAAGCTCATGCATACCTTCGCCGGTCAGGCACATGCTGCCACCCAAGTCCGGCTGGTACACAAACTCGCCCAACAATGCTCGTTCCAGATGAACTCCTCTGGCGGGAATCGACTCGTGCAGGAAAAACCCGATTCGATTTGCAGAAACCTCAGTGACATTTCCCAGTGAGCGGAATGCGATGGTGCCGTCCTGTCGGGAGTACGACGCAGTCAGACAAAAATCGGCGGGCAATTCTTTTTCAATGCTGTTGGTGACCACCTGGTAAATACTGTCCAGATCGTGGCGGTTGCCTATGGCTCGCGTAATTTCATTGAGCAAACTCATTCGAGTCAGCTGGGCATTGCTTCGTCGCTCAGCCTGTCGAATATGGGTCATATCGGTCATTCCGCCAATCATGCGTATGCCTTTGCCCTGTTCGTCCCTGATCACATAACCTCGATCCATGACGTCCAGCCAATTCCCATTCGCATGTGCGAAACGATATTCATCTTGCCAGCTCTCAACACTTGAATTAATTGCGGTAAAAATACTTTTTACAGCGCGTTCCCGATCATCCGGATGAATTCGGTTAATCCACGAGTCATTGCTGGGTTCAACTTTGCTTCGGTCAAAGCCAAACAGATTTTCAAACCCTTCATTCCACCAAATCTCGTCCGTGACCAGATTCCAGTCCCAGATGCAATCTCTGGATGCACTGGCCAACAACCGGAACCGTTCAGATCCTTCTTTCAGTGCTGCTTCAGCTTGTTTTCTTTCCGTGATGTCACGTTCAATTGCAACCCAGTGGGTGTACCAGCCAGTTTCGTCTGCAACCGGAACAATCTCCAATTCCAGCCAAAACATTTCGCCACTCTTGGTGTAGTTAATCAGTTCTTCACGAACTGGTTTCCAGTCCTTTAAGGCACTGTGTATGCGGTTCAATGCATCGCGCTGCGTGAGTTCTCCTTGCAAAATTCGGGGTGTTTTCCCGATTGCTTCTTCTCTTGAGTATCCAGTGCGTCTGACGAAAGCATCATTCACATAGAGAATTTTAGGACCGTCGCCATCCACAGGCTCGGCCTCTGTAATCAGCACAATGTCGTTGAGGCGTTCCACACAGGTTTCAAGCAACTTCAGTCGCTCGGCGTTGCGGCCTCGTTCCTCGGCAAACAACAGATTCTCGAAGGCGAAAGACAAATTCTTGGCCACAGTTTTCAGCAACTGGCGCACTTCGTTGGTGAAAAAATGAACGCCTGCTCCAAACAACACCAAGCTCGCCCGCAGTCTGCCCTGCGCATGAATGGGCAGTATGGCAAATGACTCAAGTCCTTCTTCAATGGCCTGTTTGTGCCACATTCTCGCTTGCGGTTCTTCGGCCACGTTTTGGCAAATGTGCATTTTTCCGGCACGCAGGCGATCCACCAATTCATGATCGCGGGGCAAGGTGGTGGTCTTCATGATTTGCGAAACAAACTCTTGCTGAGATCCGTCGGCGGCAGTCACTTTCAGATCGCTTAAATCCTTGCCAAATTCGCACACCCAAGCCAAGGGCAGTCCACCGAGCGAGCAAAACACGCTGCACACTTCTTGAAGCAATTTCTCGGGCTTGTCCAGGGTGGTCGTAATTTCGTTCACGCGGTGCTGGGCTTCCAGCAAGCGGTTCATGTGCATCAAGGTCAGTACCGCGAGCTTGGAATCGGTGATGTCCTGAAAGGCACCCTGTACCCGAACAATCTCACCTTTCTCGTTGCGCACAGCCTCGCCCACCACACGCGCCCAAATTCGTCGACCACTGGCCGAGCGCATTTCAGGCTCCAGCGCAAATGGAAGTCCTTCTGTTGAGCAGCGGGCCAGCGCAGCCTCTACAATTTTCTTCCACTTGCCGTGGTAATGGCGCAGGGCATCGTCATAACTTGTGGGCAGTTGGCCTTTGGCAATTTCAAGAATATCGAATACTTCTTCTGACCAGTAAAGCCGGGGCACCGGCCCCAATTCAATGGCCCACGCACCCAGTTTGGCCAGGCGACCGCCAATGCGCTGCAGCGCTTCGTTGCGTTTCAGTTTGTCTTCCGCTCGGCGACGCTCGGTCACATCGCGTTGAATCGATGCAAAGTAGGGCACCTCGCCGTTCGAGCTCACCACCGGCACAATGTCCATTTCAAGCCAGTGGGGCTTGCCACTTTTGCCATAATTGATCAGTTCAACATGCACCGATTCTTTCTTGAGCAGGGCAGCTCGAACTTTTTCCAGCTCGGCTTTGTCGGTCTCGGGGCCTTGTAACAAGCGCGGGCTTTTGCCAACCACTTCATCGCGGTGGTAGCCCGTTACTTTTTCAAAGGCAGAGTTCACATACACAATGCGAGGGCCTGGTGCATCAATTGGCGTGGCCTCGGTAATCATCACGATGTCATTGAGCCGTTCTATGCAGGCCCCCAACAATTCCGAGCGTTGCGGGTCAATTTTTTCGTCAGTTGTGTTGGCCAACTCCAGGCTTGGTGTTTCCGCCACAGCAATGGCCACGTGCGGGTTGGTGTTGCTGCGGAGTATTGGCAGGGTCAGTGTAAACACGGCGCCCTTGTCGGGTGCGGACACGGCACTGATGTGGCCGCCATGCCGTTCAATGATTCGTTTGACATTGGCCAGACCCATGCCGTGCCCTTCAAAATCATGGGCATTGTGCAGGCGGTGAAAGGGCTTGAAAAGACCGTCGGCCCGGTCAGGGTCAAAACCTGCGCCGTTGTCAATCACCTTGATTTCAACAGCGTCATTCAGAATATTGGCTTCAACCACAATGGCTGGAAGTTCGCGGATCTGGCTGAATTTCAGGGCATTTGAAAACAGGTTGACAAACACCTGCTCCAGCAGCGATTCATCGCCTTCAATGTCGGGCAGTTTGGCAATACTCCAGTCGGCCTGTCTCAAACCTTCGGTCGATTCAACCAACGCCCGTGCTTTTTCCACTACCTCGTTCAACACCACTTGGTTGAACTTCAACTCGCCCGAGCCTAGTCGCGCAAAAGCCAGAAGATCAGACACCAACTGACCACCGCGTGCGCTGGCCTCGTTGATACGCAGCAGGTAGCGTTGCTCCTGTTCGTCAAGCTTGCTTTGAGCCCGACGCGTCAGGCTGCCCGCAAATCCCTGAATAATGTGACAAAGTGAATTCAGGTCGTGAGCAACACGCCCGGCAAAGTGGTCCAGTTCATGGTTCATCTCCAGCAAGCGTGAATTGCTGCTGGAAAGATCGCGAATCAACTGCGTGTTCTGAAGTTTTAGTTTGCGCACCTCAATGGCACGGTTCACCACCGGCATCAACTCGCTGACCTTGAAAGGTTTCAGGATGTAATCCAGCACCCCAAGTTTCATGGCGTCTACAGCCGTTTTAATGCTGCCGTGGCCGGTCATCAGCACTGCACTCAAATCAGGATCGATTTGGCGCGCACGCTGCACCAGCTCAATGCCGTCCATGCCGGGAAGGCGTAGATCGGTGAGCAGCACGTCAAAGCTTTGGCTTTTCAGGTGCTTCAGGGCGGGGGCTGGTTCAGAAAACCCTTTGACTTCAAATCCCGCGTCCTGCAGCAGCGAGCACAGCGCTTCAAGTTGGGGTTTTTCATCATCCACGACGATTATTCGGAACTGCTCGAGCATCTAAAACTCCGGTCGTCGGCTAGGTTTAGCAGATTCGCTGATTACAATGTCTCACAATTACTGGATTTCCTTGAATGAATCAATACCCTCTTTTGAGAAACGCTTCATTGGCGTTTCCATTCGTCCTGATCTGGACCAGCGCCTTTCCCGCTGCAAAAATTGGTTTGATCGACAGCCCGCCACTGCTCTTTTTAACCTTGCGTTTTTTGGTGGCCGGGGCTTTGATGCTGGCCTGGGCACACTGGCGGGGAACACTTCGCAAGTTAACCCTGCAAGAGTTGGGCGTGTTGAGTGCCTTGGGTTTGTTGAATCATGCGCTTTATCTGGGTCTGAGTTGGACCGGCATGGGCAGCCTGTCCTCGGGTTTGTCCACCATTCTTATTAGTGCAAACCCTATTGTGGTTGCCGTGTTGTCTTCGTTTTTGTTGCGCGAACCCCTCACCCGCCAAAAGGTGCTGGGTCTGGCTCTGGGTTTTTTGGGTGTGGCCTTTATTGTTCGCAACCGAATCGGCTCTACTACAGACACCCTTGAGGGTTTCTTGCTGGTATTGGCGGCTTTGTTAACCCTGGCTTTCGGTACCGTGCTGTATAAAAAATGGCCCGTGCGCACCGACATCGTCACCGGAACCGGTTTTCAGATCATTCTCAGTGGTCTGTTGCTGTTGCCTGTGGCGCTATTCATGGAGGACTGGTCTGCAATCGCCTGGACGCCATCATTCGCAGGTGCATTTGCCTGGCTGGTGTTGGTGGTGTCCATTACCGGTTATCAGCTGTGGTTTAACCTGCTGGAGCGCGGCAGTGCCAGTGCCGCCAGCGTGTGGTTTTTCTTAACACCCCCGTTGGGTTTGCTGGCAGGCGCATGGCTGCTGGATGAGCCTTTGAACTGGATCGATTTCATCGGCATTGTTCCCGTGGTTTTGGGGATTGTGTTGGTGACCCGGGCCCGCTAAAAAACCACAAAAAAAGGCGAACCGCATGGGCTCGCCAAAACAGCAATTTTAAGGTCGGAGATGACGACAGGCTTGCTGAGCGCCCGTCAGGGGAAAACTGGAATCAGGAGTTGGGCAGCAACACGCTGTCCACCACGTGAATCACGCCGTTGGATTGGGTGACGTTCGCAATGGTTACCTCGGCCGTACCGCCTTTTTCGTCAACCAGCACCACCTTGTCGCCTTGCAGTTTTGCGCCCAGCGAGGCACCCGATGCTGTTTTCAAGGTGGCCATGCCGCCAGCCTGAACAATCTTGTTGCTCAAATCGGCCGCTGTGATTTTGCCGGGCACCACGTGGTAGGTCAGCACACCCTGCAGGGCCGACTTATTTTCTGGTTTCAGAAGAGTATCCACGGTACCGCTGGGCAGTTCTGCAAACGCGTCATTGGTGGGTGCAAATACAGTGAATGGGCCTTTGCCTTTCAAGGTATCGACCAAACCAGCTGCTTGCACGGCAGTTACCAAGGTGGTGTGGTCTTTTGAATTGACAGCGTTGTCGACAATGTCTTTGCTGGGCAGCATGGGCGCGCCACCCACCATGATTTCGGCATGGGCAGGCAGGCTAAAAGCGGCTGCTGAAACTGCAATAGAACCAATCAGGCTTGCTGTCGTGAGTTTTGATTTCAACATGTTTACTACCTCCAGTTGGAATTTCAAGCTACAAGATTTTCCAAACGTCCCGGCTGTTGAACCGAAATCGTTAACTGTTCGAGGCAGTTGTGCCCGCGAAGTTCAGCCTCCACGGGTTAAGTTTTGTTAAGGTTTGCAAGACGTAGTCAAGGGCTTTGTAGCCGGCCAATCACCGTTATTTCGCCTGTGGTGCTGGACCGGAACAGCACCACTTCACCGGAGTCAGGATAAACACCGGTCAGGGCAGTGGTGTTCACTTGGTGAGTAACATACAGCACTTTGTCGCCAGGTTGCAGTGTGGCAAGGTGTTCTTTCAACGCGGTGGTTTGATCCGCGCTGCTGCCCCGCCCCTGGAAAAACGAATTCAAGGCAGGAAGTGCTTGTACCTTGCCCAGATTCAACTCTTGCGCGGTGTCCAGGCACCTGCACCATTGGCTGGAGAAAATCGCGGTCAACTGGACTCCCTGGCTTCGAATGGCTTTACCCAGTGCCCTGGCTTCTTCCCGCCCTGCTGCACTTAAATTGCGTTGGGTTTTGCAGTTGCCCAGGGTAAAACCTTCAGGGTCACCAAAACCGGGTGCACTGGCGTGGCGCATAATCGCATGAACCCCAGGCTGTTTCCAAAGGTCCCAAACCTCGGCTTGGCTATGCCCCGAGGTTGAGAACAGAACGAGTGGGATTAAAACAAGAAATTGAGCAATTCGATGCTGCATGAATTCACCCTCTGGGATTGACCCAAGTGGACTGGTTGTTCAGTCCTTAAAACAAAAAAGCCAGTTTACACTGGCTTTTTTGTTTGGGTTATCCATTCACTGGGTAGCCCGAATTGACTGCTTGTACGGCTACTTATGCTTCAGCCTGCGCCATCGCTTTCAGTTTTTCACGCTTGGCTTTCGAACGCAGGTTCAACAACTCAACCAGCAGCGAGAAGCCCATTGCGCTGTACAGGTAAGCCTTGGGCACGTGTTGGCCGAAGCTCTCGGCGATCAGCAGCATACCCACCATCATCAGGAAGGCCAGCGCCAATACTTTCACAGAGGTGTGTGCTTCAACGAATTCGCCAATTGATTTGGCAAACAGCATCATCACGCCCACGGCCACCATCACTGCAGCAATCATCACCTCGATATCGTCGGCCATACCCACCGCAGTAATCACGGAGTCCAAGCTGAACACAATGTCCAGAATACCGATCTGGATGATGGAGTACCAAAACAGTTTGGCACCGGTTTTCTGAATGGCCGCACCGGCCTCCAGCTCTTCTTCAACCTGGTGTGGCGCTTCCACTTCCAGGTAAATTTCCTTCGAGGCCTTCCATAACAGGAACAGGCCCCCGAAGAAGAGCACCAAGTCTCGCCCGGTGATTGCTTTTTCCATGACGGTAAACAAGGGTTCGGTCAAACCAATGATCCAGGACAGGGAGAACAGCAGACCCACACGAGTCGCCATTGCGAACATCAAACCGAACTGACGCACGCGGTCGCGAATGTCTGCGGGCAATTTCGACACCAACACGGTAATGAACACAATGTTGTCGATACCCAGCACGATTTCCAAAGCCGTCAAAATCGCAAAAGCGATCCAAACGTTTGGATCCATTAGTAATTCCATAAAACACCCCGTTTTTTAGTCAAATTCAACAGCCCGCTATTTTGCACCACATTTCGCATGGTGGGTGATCATTTCGTATTCTGACTGCTTATTGCCAAGCGATTTAACAACAAATTGAACTGGATCGGTTTGGCAAAATGATAGTTAAAGCCCGCGGCTACGGCCCGCTCAATATCACTGTCGAAAGCATAGCCTGTCAATGCGGCAATTTCGCATTGCTGATTGGGGCCAGTTGTGGCGCGAATTTTTTCAGCCACTTCATAGCCCGATAGCTTGGGCATGTCGATGTCCAGCAAAATAAAGTCATAAGGTTCAATCATCGCCTTGTTCAAGGCTTCTTTTCCGTCCCTGGCCACCTCAACCACATGCGCGTCTTTTTGCAAGAAGGTCTGGATCAGCTTGATATTCAGTGGTGTGTCGTCGGCCACCAGCACGCGCAAGGGCCTAACCGGCAAGATTCTCTCTTGGCTCTGACTGTCCAGCTGATGCTCGCGTTTCAGGGTGACCGAGAACATCACCTGTGTGCCTTGGCCTGGCTCTGACTCCAGCTGAATTTCTCCGCCCATCGCATTGACCAGGCTTTTTACGATTGACAAGCCAAGCCCAGTGCCGCCAAACCTGTTTTCCCGGTCGGTGTGTACCTGCGAGAACGGCTTGAACAGCAGTGATTGTTTCTCTTTCGGAATACCGAGGCCCGTGTCACCCACTTCAAAAGTGATCAGGTCTTCATTCGGGCTAATTTGAGTGTTGCTAACAGTTAGACTCACTTTGCCGTGAGAAGTGAACTTGATCGCATTAGATAGCAGATTTTGAAGGATTTGACGCAAGCGGCCCATGTCGCCTGAGAAAATTTGGTGCTCGCCCAGTTTGTTGTTCAGCTCAAACTTCACACCTTTGGATTCGCAGGTCAGGCGGGGCAATTCTGTGCTGCCCTTGAGCAATTGCTCCATCAAGAATGGCGAATCTACAAGCTTGACCATGCCCGACTCCAGTTTCGAGAAGTCAAGAATGTCATTGAGAATCGCCGAGAGGGTTTCGGAGGACTGCACCAGATAACCGGCCTGCTCCTTCAGTTCGCCGGCTGGCAAGTCCATTTCAAGCAAACGCGCAAAACCCATGATGCCGTTCAAAGGCGTGCGGATTTCATGGCTCATAGTGGCCAAAAAACGGCTTTTTTCTGCATTGGAGTCTTTCTCGGCCTTGGCTGCAATGGCTGTCTCACGCAGTCTGCTTTCAAGTTCAAGCTGCACGGTGCGGTCCAGGTGAGTACCCACCACTCGGGTCGGCTTGCCGTGTTCATCCCGCACAATCAGCGCTTTGGCCAAAATTTGCACCCAATGGCCGTTCTTGTGAGCCATGCAGAATTCTGCTTCGTAGGAGTCCTTTTCCGGATTGTCCAAAGCGTCGGCCAGTGCTTTCTTGGCCAATTCAAGGTCATCGGGCGCGGTCAGTCGCTCCCAGGTGCCAAAGTCATTGCTCAGTTCATGGTCTTCATAGCCCAACAGGCGTTTCCAGCTCGGTGAAAAATACACCTTCTGGGTCGTAATTTCCCAGTCCCACAGGCCATCGTGTGAGCCTTCCATGGCCAGCTTGAATCGTTCTTCACTCTCGGCCAAGCTGTCCCGGATTAGCCGTTCCTCGGTCACATCCTTGCACATTAAAATAATGCCGCCCCGGTGCCCGTCGGGCTTCAGCCAAGGCTCTATCGCCCAGTCCAGCCAAATGGTGTGTCCGTCCTGGCTGGTCCAGGGATCAGATGTGGCGGAGATACTCTCACCCGCCAAACCAGCCCTGTGTGCCTGGCGCCAGCGTTCATGCAGGTTGGGCACCACATCGTAGTGGTTTTTGCCCACCAGACTGCCCTTGTGACCGTTTGCAAAAGTTTGCACCCAGCGCGAAGAGGCCGCCACGTAGTTCATTTCGGTGTCAAACATCGCAATTGGAATGGGGGCCTGCACAATCAGCGCTTCAACCACCCAATAGCTTTCTTTGGCCGACTTCAGCGCATGTTCAAGCGATTGGCTTTTTTCCGTCAGTCCACGAGTCAAATCCAGAATATCCCTGGAGATCGGCTGTAATTCCGTGGGGAGCTCTTTCATGGACGCTTCGAGCGCTTTGGGATCGTTTTTGCGCACCAGTTCCAGGTAGGCGCTGGCCTTGGCAGACAGGCTTCTGCCCAGTGCCAGCACCAGCAAAAGGGTGGCCACGGTGCCGATGATCAAGGCCACAATGGCACCGATCAATGCTTTCGAAATCGGTGAGGCCACAGTATCCAGCGGTGTGACCGTGGCTGAAATCCAGCCCAAACTATCGGTCTCAGCGCTGTTGTTGGGGGCAAAGGCCACCAGGTAGCTTTCGCCATCGCTCAAAGTTTCAATCGACCAGCTACTTTCGCCCGTGACTGCTTTCTGAAAACCCGCCATGGCTGTCCAGGCAGTGCTGTCCTGAAAGTCGGCCAAATCCAGCCGGTTGCCCATTCTCAGGCTGCCGTCCTTCGCCAAAATCACCGTGGGGGCTGATGGGTTGATGGTGTTAAACACATCTTTTTCTATTTCAGCAATGAAATACTTCCAATCCAGATGAATGCCGATCACACCAATAATTTCATCCTGCTGGTTTTTCAGCGGGGTGGTGAAGTCAATGAACTGGTATTTTTCCTCAGCGCGGGCTGGTAGCAAGGCAGCCAGCAACGCGGCCTCGTGCACATCCATAATTGCGGGTGCAATTAGCCCCTGCTTGAACCACGGGCGCGCAGCCACGCTTTTTCCGACCAACAAGTTATCCAGTGCTGCCAGCACAGTGCCGTCCGGGGCCGCCACACCAATCCACAGATAGCCTGGCGTATGCTCTCGCATAATCTGCAATAGCTTGGTTTGTTCTTCAGCCGTGTAATTTCCAAATGACTGCTCAATACGGCTGGTGTAGACCAGGTCTCGCAGGTGCTCTTTCAAATGGCGGTCCACCGATTGTGCAATTTGCTCGGTTTGTGCCATCGCATTCACCCCGGCCTGATTGATGGTGTTGTTGCGCAATATCCAGTGCGCAGTAATGGCCACCGGAATGGAGAGCAAAAACAGCGCAATCAAACTACCCACGATCAAGCGGGTGGTAAAGCTTGAGCGAATATTGAAATTAAGCATGAAGGGGAATGTGTGGAAATGGTGGATGGCTCACTGTAACTCAGGCAGCGACACGGCTCAATCGTTAAACGAGCCCGATTAGTCTGGTTTATCAAGGGATTGAATCAATTTCAGCTGGATTGTGCTGATGACTCGGTAATTAACAATTCAAAGGTAGTATTGCCCTCAATGTTTCATCGTGACTGGAATCATCGGAATTGGACTCAACGGATTTGTTAACCCGGGCAGTGGGTATTGTGGCTTTTGGTTTGAGCATTGCGGGGTTCTGTGTCATTTCAGAACGCGGAACCAAGCTCTTGTTTGCGCTGTCGTCCATGGCTTGGGGCCTTCAGTACTACTTGTTGGGCGTACACACCGGCTTTTTGATCATGTTGCTGACTGGGGTACGCCAAGCCGTCACCATTTATTCCAATGTCATGGGGCAGCGTTTGCGCCTGGTACTGGTGCTGGGGTTCAGTGGTCTGGCCATCGCCATTGCCGTGTTCACCTGGCAAGGTTGGCTGGCCAGTTCCTTGCCCTTGTTTGCCACCTTGCTGGGTACCTGGGCCTTGTTCATGATGGGCAATGTGGGCATGCGCAAAGCCACCTTGGCCACCAATGCCCTGTGGGCCGTGCATGGCTACCTTTTCGATTCCTGGGAGCTGTGCCTGACCATGATCGTGATCAACGTGGCAAACCTGTATGGTTTGTATCGTTTGCGCGGGGCTACTGTGGTGCCTTGAGCAACAGCCAAGTATCCAATTCGCAACGCTTTACGCCATTTCCCTGCTAAAATGCAGCCTGTTTTCAAACCCTTGCATCATATAGAGGCCCCGCGATGAACACGCGCCCCGCTTCTTCGCCTGCCGAGCACAACAGCCTTGTTGTCAACGGCGCCGCAGTCGAAGCCCAACTCCGTGAACTCCTTCAAAAACGCATCCTGATTCTGGACGGTGCAACCGGCACCATGATTCAGCAATACAAACTCACGGAAGCCCAGTACCGGGGCGAGCGTTTCGCTGATTTTCACCGCGACATCAAGGGCAACAACGAATTGTTGGTGCTGACCCAGCCTGCCATCATGACCGAAATTCATGAGCAGTACCTGGCCGCTGGCGCTGACATTCTTGAAACCAATACTTTCGGTGCCACCACCGTGGCGCAGGCCGATTACGACATGGAACACCTCGTCGACGAGATGAACCGTGAAGCGGCCCGCCTGTGCAAGGAAGCGTGCATCAAGTACTCCACACCCGACAAACCCCGGTTTGCTGCAGGCGCTTTGGGCCCCACGCCCAAAACCGCGTCCATCAGCCCCGACGTGAACGACCCCGGTGCACGCAACATCACCTTTGATGAACTGGTCGCCACCTATTACCAGCAAACCAAGGGTTTGGTGGAAGGCGGCGTCGACCTGCTGCTGGTCGAAACCATTTTCGACACGCTGAACGCCAAGGCCGCGCTGTTCGCGATCGATCAGTATTTCGAAGACTCCGGCAACAAATTGCCCATCATGATCTCCGGCACGGTTACCGATGCCTCTGGCCGCGTGTTGTCAGGCCAAACCGTTGAAGCCTTCTGGAACTCCGTGCGCCATGCCAAACCCATCACCATTGGCTTGAACTGCGCGCTTGGTGCTTCGCTGATGCGCCCCTACGTGGCTGAACTCAGCAAAATTTGCGACGTGCCCATTTGCGTGTACCCCAACGCTGGTTTGCCCAACCCAATGAGCGACACGGGTTTCGACGAAACACCGGAAATCACCTCCAGCCTTGTGAAGGAATTCGCAGCAGCGGGTTTCTTGAATGTGGCCGGTGGATGCTGCGGCACCACGCCCGATCACATTGCAGCCATTGCCAAGGCGCTGGAAAACCAGAAGCCCCGCACCATTCCCGCCGTGGAACCCAAGTGCCGCTTGTCGGGTCTGGAACCGCTGAACATCGATGACAACAGCTTGTTCATCAACGTGGGCGAGCGCACCAACGTGACTGGTTCAAAAGCATTTGCCCGCATGATTTTGAATGAGCAGTACGACGAGGCGCTTAGCGTGGCCCGTCAACAGGTCGAAAACGGCGCGCAAATTGTGGACGTGAACATGGACGAAGCCATGCTCGACTCCAAAGCCGCCATGGTGAAGTTCCTGAACCTCATGGCGTCCGAACCCGATATTTCACGCGTGCCGGTGATGATCGACTCCTCCAAATGGGACGTCATCGAAGCTGGCTTGAAGTGCGTGCAGGGCAAGGCCGTGGTCAACTCCATTTCCATGAAAGAAGGCGTTGAGGAATTCAAACGCCAGGCCAAGTTGTGCAAGCGCTATGGTGCTGCGGTTATCGTTATGGCCTTTGATGAAAAAGGTCAGGCCGACACCTACGCCCGCAAAATCGAAATTTGCGAACGCGCTTACAACATTCTGGTAAACGAAGTCGGCTTCCCGGCCGAAGACATCATCTTCGACCCGAACATTTTCGCAATCGCCACCGGCATTGAAGAGCACGACAACTACGGCAACGACTTTATCGAGGCCACCGGCTGGATCAAGAAAAACCTGCCACACGCCAAGATTTCAGGCGGTGTGTCCAACGTGTCCTTCAGTTTCCGCGGCAACGAACCTGCTCGCGAAGCCATTCACACCGTGTTCCTGTATCACGCCATTAAAAACGGCATGACCATGGGCATTGTGAACGCCGGCATGATGGGTGTTTACGATGAACTGGAACCTGAACTGAAAGCCCGCGTGGAAGACATTGTGCTGAATCGTCAGCCCAATTTGCCAGCCAACGATCCCGACTTTGGCAAATCAGCCACCGAGCGAATGATTGAATTCGCAGGCACCTTGAAAGCGGGTGGCAAGAAGCTGGAAGAAAACCTGGAGTGGCGCAACCAACCGGTGCAAAAGCGCCTGGCCCATGCGCTGGTACACGGCATCACCAACTTCATTGTTGAAGACACCGAAGAATGCCGCGCTGAAATTGCAGCCAATGGTGGTCGCCCCATCAACGTAATTGAAGGCCCGCTGATGGACGGCATGAATGTGGTCGGCGACCTGTTTGGTGCTGGCAAAATGTTTCTGCCGCAAGTGGTGAAAAGCGCCCGTGTCATGAAGCAGGCGGTGGCGCACCTTATTCCTTACATCGAGGAAGAGAAAAAGCAACTGGTGGCCGCCGGTGGCGATGCCAAAGCCAAAGGCAAAATTCTGATTGCCACTGTGAAAGGCGATGTGCACGACATTGGTAAAAACATCGTGACCGTTGTTCTTCAGTGCAACAACTTTGAAGTTGAGAACATGGGTGTGATGGTGCCCGCCGAGCAAATTCTCGCCAAAGCCAAAGAAATCAACGCCGACATCATCGGCTTGTCAGGCCTCATTACGCCTTCACTTGAAGAAATGGCTTATGTCGCCAGCGAGATGCAACGCGATCCCTATTTCCGCGACCGTGGTATTCCGCTGCTGATTGGTGGTGCCACCACCAGCCGCGTGCACACTGCCGTGAAAATTGCGCCGCATTACGATGGCCCCACTGTGTATGTTTCAGATGCAAGCCGCTCCGTGGGCGTTGCTTCCAATTTGTTGTCTGATGAATCAGCCGACACTTTTAAGGCTGATCTGAAAACCGAATACGAACGCGTACGCGAACAGCATGCCAACAAAAAAGCACAACCGCTGATCAGCATTGAAGCTGCGCGCGCCAACAAACAGAAAATTGACTGGGCAAATTACACGCCGCCCAAGCCAAAGTTCATTGGCAAGCGCTACTTCAAGAATTACGATTTGGCCGATATCGCCCAGTACATCGACTGGACCCCGTTTTTCCAAACCTGGGACCTGCACGGCGGTTACCCTCGCGTGCTGGAAGACGAGCTTGTGGGTGAAGCCGCCCGCAAAGTATTCGAAGACGGTCAAGCCATGCTGAAAAAGTGTATTGAAGGCCGTTGGCTGCAAGCCAATGCGGCGGTGGCCTTCTACCCCGCCAACACGGTGAGTGACGATCACATCGAAGTGTATGCCGACGAAAGCCGCAGCCAAGTGCTGTTCACCTACAGCCCTTTGCGCCAACAGGGTGAAAAACGTGAAGGCATCGCCAACAAATCACTGGCCGATTTCATCGCACCCAAAGGCGCGGGTGCGGACTACATCGGCATGTTCGCGGTCACCGCAGGTTTGGGTGTAGAAAAGAAAGAGAAGGAATTCCAGGCCGCACACGACGACTACAGCAGCATCATGTTCAAAGCGATCGCCGACCGTATGGCAGAGGCCTTTGCTGAATGCTTGCACCAACGGGTTCGCAAAGACCTGTGGGGCTATGTGGCCGACGAAACTTTAAGCAACGAGGAACTGATTGCCGAGAAGTATCAAGGCATTCGCCCGGCACCGGGTTACCCCGCCTGTCCGGAACACACCATCAAGCGAAACATGTTTGAGGTGATGCAGTGTGAAGAAATCGGCATGACCCTGACCGAAAGCCTGGCCATGAACCCGGCTGCCAGTGTGTCAGGTTTCTACTTTGCCAACCCTGAAAGTGATTACTTCAATGTTGGCCCAGTTGGGCAAGACCAGTTCAAGGCCTTGCTCGACTATTCGGGTCGCAGTGAAGAGGATTTGAGAAGGGCACTGAGCACCAACCTGACCTGACATGTCGCGCATCCACAGCGTCGCCCCACCCGGCGCTGTGTAGTCGAAATCGATTCATCGCAATTTTTGTCCAGAAAAGACGAACTTTGTTGAGTTTCAACGCCACCTAGTAAGCACTAGAAAACCGAATTCAAGGTTTGTTGGCTGAGGACTCGCGATGATCGAAGTGTTAAACAGGTTTGCAAGGCTGGCTTCTGCACGGTCCGAGGTGGTTGGTGCATCTCTTATCATCCTCATGATCGTCATGATGGTGATCCCCATGGGTCCGGGCATTCTCGATGTACTCCTGGCCATCAATATTTCTGTGTCGGTCGTGCTTGTAATCAGCGCCGTACTCATTGAAACCCCGCTGGCATTTTCTTCATTTCCTGCGCTTCTTTTGATGACAACCTTATTTCGGTTGTCTCTCACCATATCCACGACACGACAAATTTTACTAGAGGGTGATGCCGGACATATTGTTCAAACCTTCGGTGAGTTCGTCGTGGGCGGCAATGTGGCCGTTGGTTTAACGATTTTCCTCATTATTTCGGTTGTTAATTTTCTGGTGATTACCAAGGGTTCCGAGCGTGTAGCTGAAGTGGCCGCGCGTTTCTCACTCGACGGCATGCCTGGAAAGCAAATGTCCATCGACAGCGATCTCCGTGCCGGGTTAATTACTCAAGCCGTTGCGAAACAACGCCGTTCCGACCTTGAAAAAGAGTCGCAATTATTTGGTGCAATGGACGGTGCGATCAAGTTTGTAAAAAACGATGCAATTGCCGGGCTTGTTATCACGGTGGTTAACTTGCTTGGTGGTTTAACGGTCGGCATGATGCAGAAGGGAATGTCCTTTTCTGAGGCGGGGTCGGTATACACCATTTTGTCAGTAGGCGACGGACTAGTCGCGATCATTCCATCGTTGATGGTTTCCATCGCGGCTGGTTTGATTGTAACGCGCGTTACCAAAGGCGAAGCTGCCCGGTATTGAATTCGTGCTTGAGAAAGATGTTGTTACCGGCAAATACGACATGCTGTGCGACCCCCTTCAGAAAACACTTCTCGATCAGCACAAGCTGGAATACCTGACATTCGAAACAAGATTGGTGACACAAATCGAAGCGTTGTTGGTCCAGAAGGTCGACCAGCTATTCACCTTGAATGAGTATCAACGACATATGACCACTCTGGGTGACAAGTACACGGAGCAACTCAAGGAGCTTGAGCGCGTGCTGCCCGTTACCAAAGTGGTGGAGGTGTTGCAACGCTTGCTTGGCGAATCAGTTTCAATCAAAAACATGCGTTCAATTTTGAATTCATTAATTGAATGGGGGCAACGCGAGCGAGACCCCATGGTTATTCCGGCGACAGGTTGCGGACTGCGCATATTCAAGAAAGCGGGTTAGCGCTATTGTTTGGGCCTCGGTGAGTGAGCCAGTCAACATTTTTGCGATGTAGGCTGGAAGGGACGATGCAAACTCCCTGGCTGCTTGTACGCCCGCTGAAGCGCTTGACGACATGGCTGACAGGCCACCCGCCATCAAGGCTGTACAAACTACAACAATCGCGATCATCAACAAGGTGCCGACCACAATGGCGCCGATCGGTCCCAAAGCGTCGCTTAACGCTTCCAACATTGCACCCATCCCTTTTTCAATGAAGGACTCAGAGCCAGCTGCTTCGCTGATCAAGGGCTCTAGAAACATGACCAAGGTCACCACAAGAATCGCGATGGTCATTGGCGTTGGAATCAAGATTGCTGTGATCATTGCCAATGCCACACCCAATGCACCGAGTGCTTTGAAAAACTTGGCCAATCCACTCATCGCTTTGGCTTTTCGCAATTGCTCGAGATAGTCTTCAATTTGTTGCTTGACCTTTTCAACCTTGGCGCGTTCCGCGCCCTCGAGGCCGACCAGGTAACTGCCGATGACATCTCGGGTTTGCTCAAGCGCCGCGATCATGTATTCGGCCAAGGTTTCTGTCAGTGGCTTACTTGCGCCGTTGTCAATCAGGCTTGCATACCTGCCCATCTAGGTTTCCGCCCAAGGGGCAAAGTTCCATTTGTTGCGGAGCTAGCAGTTATTGTGGTTGTTGTCCGGGGATGAGTGTTCGCAGTTGTCGTAGTAGTGGGAAGGCGGAACGAATGTATTGTTGTTTAGCCCATTGAATGGGTTGGTGTTGGCAACGGCAGAGGCAGGCGATTTGTACACTATGCTTCCGGCGATCATTAATGCGAGGCCAAGCGCAATTATTAATGGGCCTGTGGGTGCAGCAGGTGTAAAACATATCCCTGCTCCCAAGGCGGCAATGGCAAGCCCCGTGGTGGCCATGACCATGGCCGATTTTCGACCGAGCGCCTGTGTTTTGGAGTCCGTCGTATTTTCTATTGGCTGGGTACTTGGTCGTTGGCTGTTTGATTGAAGCTGATTTGAGCCTATTGAAGCTGGCATGATGAATGTCCTGATTGTCTTTTTGCGTGGTTAATCCCCAAGGAAAGTTCAACTTATCTAAGTGGTGTAAAAATGCAAAAAGGCACCCCGAAGGGTGCCTTTTCACTTTGCCTGGGGGTCGGAGCCCCAGGCAATACTACAAAGCTTAGATGGGCAGGCTGTCTGTAGGCAGCGCACTGGTCAATGCATCCAGAGGGCTTGCGCCAGAGGAGATTGGCAGGCTGGAGGGGTCCAGCAAGCTTGTCAATGAATCCAGAGGCGTGCCTGTGGATGGGAAGCTTGGCAAGCCACCACCTGCACCACCGCCTGCTGCCAGGTCGGTCAGAACACTTGGGTCCAGTAGGGAAGTAACCATGTCCAGCGGTGTGCCGGTTTCTGGGATGCCGGGCAAGCCGCCACCACCACCCGCACCTGCCAAGGCGTCGGTCAGAATGGCTGGGTCGAGCAATTCAGTGACCATGTCCAGCGGTGTGCCAGTGCTGGGCAAACCAGGCAAGCCGCCACCACCACCCGCACCTGCTAAGGCGTCCGTCAGAATGGCTGGGTCGAGCAGGGCTGTAACTTGGTCGAGTGGTGTGCCTGTTTCTGGGAAGCTTGGCAAACCGCCGCCGCCAGCGCCACCCAGGGCGTCAGTCACAGGGCCCAATACCGCATCCAAAGGTGTGCCTGTGGGGCCGGCTGCACCGCCACCGTCACCGCCTGGCAGTGGCAAGCCACCTGACAAAGCTGCGATCAAAGGATCGGTAACTGGGGTGAGTGCGTCGAAAGCCTGGTTCAGGCCATCAGCCAGGGGCTGAGAAACCATCGGTAGTGCGTCGGTTGCCGTGGCCAGGCCATCAAACAATGGGGCTGCTGCATCAAAACCTTGAGTCAAGCCGTCATTCAGGGGGGCAAGCACGGGGTCGAGTTGACCAACCACTTGAGCCACGCCATCTGCAAGCTGTGGAGAAACCATGCTCAGACCACCACCCAGTTGCTCGGCAACCACGCGCAGGTTAACTGGCAATGTGTCGGCCGCTGCTGTTACCAAACCGTCTTCATTGCCAGCCAATACGTCAACCACCGGTGACAGAGCTTCTTCAACGGCTTCTGTAATTGGAGTTACGTTTTGATCCAGAGAGTCGGTTACTGGTGCCAAACCGGTCAGTGCATCGCTCAAGGTGTCGTTGACTGGTGTCAGTGCTGGTTCCAATGCATCCGTGATTGGCGCTGTTTCTTCCAGAACTGGGTCAAGTGCTTCAGTCACAGGTGCAAGGGCACCCACGGGGGCATCAACCACCGTGGTTACAGGTGACAGGGCATCGAGGGTTTCTTCAAGTGCAGGGGAGGCTGGGCCGGCGGCATCGGTGACTGGCTCAAGTGCACCTGCGGCTGCTTCGCCTGAACCGCCACCTGAAGAACCACCGCCTGATCCGCCGTCGCTGTCATCGCTGCCCAGTACAAATGCTGCACCAGCGGCAGCGGCCAATGGACCGGCCAAGCCACCAGCTGCCAAGCCTGCACCGAACAAACCAAACATGCCGCCTGCACCCGTCACTGCAACGGTTTCGCCTTCGGTCAGCAATTCGAATTCGCCTTCGGCCACTTCAAATTCAGCGCCGTTTTCGCCTTCTTTCAATGTGGCTACAGCATTGGATTGCAGAATACCTTCGGTGGCCTGTTGACCATCCGCGCCGGGGAATTCGATGTAGGCAGAGCCTTCGGCACTGGTGGTGACGGTGTCACCAGCAGAAATAATGTCGCCTTCTTTCAGAAGGACTTGTTCACCGTCGGGACGGGTTACAGAAACCTCTCCCAACACGCTTTTGATAATTCCAGTGATATTAGCCACAGTGCATTCTCCGACAATGGTGTGTTTATTTAAAAGTTCGGCAAAAATTTCGCCTTGTGAGAGTTTTACTGGCCGCAATCAGGAAATGGATGTGAATATTTCCTAATAATTAACAATGTTTAACATTATTTGTAGGTGTTGTACTTACAAATCCTGACTTGTCGCATGTAAAGACCTCTCGGGGGAACGCCGATCGAATCTAATTTTTCTAATTCAGCCAATTAGTGTAACTCTTTCGGGGGGTAATTTGCATCACCATGCCAGTTGCCGTATGGCCAGTTCTTTCATGATTTCTTCTGCTCCGCCACCAATGCACATTACTTTGACCTCGCGGTAGATGCGTTCGGTTGAGCTTCCCCGCATAAAACCCATGCCCCCCAGAATTTGAACCGCTTCATTGGCACAGTGTTGCAATGTTTGGGTGGACTGGTTTTTCAGCAGGCAAATGTCGGCCACCAGTTCTTCATTGATGTCGCCTTGGTCGATACGTGCAATGGTTTCGTCGAACCAGGCCTCGGTGGCCCGAATCTTCATGCGCATGTCGGCCAGTTTGTGGGCGATCACCTGATGCTCGATCAGGCGCTTGCCGAAGGTTTGGCGGTTTTGGGCCCAGTCCAGTGCTTCGTTCAGGCACACGCGTGAAAAGCCGACGCAGGCGCCTGCCAGCATGAGGCGTTCGGTGTTGAAGTTTTCCATGATGATGCGAAAACCTTTGCCTTCCTTGCCGACCAGGTAACTTGCCGGGACTTCCACATTGTCGAAATAAATGCTGGCGGTGTCGCTCATCCACCAACCGGTTTTTTTAAGCGGGCTGCGTGTCAGGCCTTTGGCATTGCCAGGCACCATAAGCACCGAGATGCCGCGGGCACCGGGTTCGCCGGTGCGCACTGCCACGGTCAGCCAATCGGCACGAACACCGCTGGTGATGAACACCTTTTCACCGTTGATGCGGTAGTGGGGTACGCCGTCTTTTTGAAACAGGTCGGCTTTGGTTTTCAGGTTGGCAACGTCGGATCCACCAGAAGGTTCAGTGATCGCCAGTGCGCTGATGGCCTCGCCTTTCAGAACCGCGGGTGCGATCATTTGCACCAGTTCTTCACCGCCGTGATTGAGCAAGGGTGGCAGACCGATGTTGTGGCTGAACAAACCCGCGAGTAATCCGCCGCTGCCGGCGGAGCACACGAGATTGGACAGGCGCAGTCGCTCGGCCAGCGTGCATTCAAAGCCGCCAACTTCTTCAGGATATCCCAAACCCAGCAGGCCCATATCGCCGGCCTGCTTGTAGAGTTCACGCGGAAATTCCCCGGCTTCGTCCCAGTCGTTGATGTGGGGTTTGATCTGCTCGTTGACAAATCGCTCCACCGAGCGGAAAAAATCTTCCATGGATGGTGTCTCCTCCAACCGCGTTTGTTTATTGTTTGTGATTAATGAATCGGGCTTAGCTGAACCATGGCTTGCTTCTGCTTCATCTGGTCACCCACCTTGATGTGCACCTGTTCCACAATCGCTGCTGTTTTGGCGCTGATGCGGTGTTCCATTTTCATGGCCTCCAGGCACACCAACACAGTGCCTGCCTCAACCTGTTGGCCGGGCTGAACCAGTACTTGGGTTACTTTGCCGTTCATGGGGCTGCTGACCACAGCTTGAAACACACCTTCTGCCAAGGCTGAGGCGCCTAGCAGGGTTTCATCATCCACATGCAGAGCTTGCGGGTTGAGCCCCTGTTGAACCCACACACCGCTGTTGGATTGAGTGACTGTGTATTGCGCGGACTGGTCGTTCACCATGGATTGAATGGTGACACTGCCTTGCTGCGTCGTCATGCACTGCCAGTGTTCGAGCACTACTGCTTCATCACCAAGCCCATCGACCTCATAACTATTGTTGTTGCTGCTGACTTTCAAATTCAGGGACTTGCCCTGCACCTTGAGTTTCAAGGGCCGTGGCAACGCGCGTGTGCTTGAAAAACCTGTCAAAGGTGTTGGCCAGGCGGCGTGGTTTTGCTGCTGGGCATACGCCAGGAATACGGCCGCCACTGCACATTCGGCCATGAAGTGTTGGGGTTTGAGTAATTCATCGGCGTGTTGGGCCAAAAAACCGGTGCCAAAATCGCCGCCCTGAAAAACAGGGTGGCTGGCGATGCGTTGCAAATAAAGTGCGTTGTGTTCAAAGCCGATGAGTACGGTTCGTTTCAGCGAGTCGGCCAGCTTTTCGCAGGCAGCCAGGCGGTTCTCGCCATGCACAATGACCTTGGCCAGCAAGCTGTCGTACCAGGGGCTGACTTCGCCGCCCTCTTGCAGGGCATGGTCGCAGCGGCTGTTTTCGTCGGGCCTCCAGGCGAGCACTGGCCCTGTTTGCGGCATGAAATCGCGGGCTGGGTCTTCAGCACACAGGCGGCCTTGAATCGCGTGGCCAAAGAATGTGATGTTGTCTTGTTGAAGTGTCAGGTGTTCGCCCGATGCAATGCGCAGTTGCCATTGCACCAGATCAATTCCAGTAATGGCTTCGGTCACACCATGCTCTACCTGCAGGCGCGTGTTCATTTCAATGAAATAAAAATCGCCGTTTGCGTCGAGCAAAAACTCGACTGTACCGGCGCCAACATAACTGGTGGCACGCACCAGTTTTAATGCGGCTTCACCCATGCGTGCGCGCAGTTCTGCACTCACTGCAGGGCTGGGCGCTTCTTCAACAATTTTCTGATGCCGGCGTTGCACGGAGCAATCACGCTCACCCAAGTGAACGGCGTGGCCGTGGGTATCTGCCAGCACCTGAATTTCAATGTGACGCGGATTGATGATTGCTTTCTCAAGCATGACCCGATCGTCGTTGAAGGCATTTTTCGCCTCCAGCTGTGCGGAGTGCAGTTGCGATGCGAATTCGGATTCATTCATCACCAAACGCATACCGCGACCACCGCCACCTGCCAGTGCCTTGATCATGACCGGGTAGCCAATGCGCTGCGCTGCAGCCATCAGGTCGCTTACGCTTGCGTTGGGCTCGCTGAAGCCTGGAATACACGGCAAGCCAGCCTGCTGGGCAATTTCTTTTGCACAGGCTTTGTCGGCCATGTCGGCAATGGCTTGCGGTGTGGGGCCCACCAGTGTGATTCCTGCTTGCGCACAGGCCTGCGCAAAAGCCGGGCTTTCCGATACAAAACCGTAGCCAGGGTGAATGGCATCTGCCCCGGCTTTCAGCGCTGTCTCTATCAGTTTGTCGATGCGCAAATACGATTCAAGCGAGGGCGCCGGGCCAATGCAATAGGCCTCGTCAGCTTCTTGCACGTGCATGGCTTTTTCGTCGGCCTCGGAATAGACAGCGACTGTGGCGATGCCCATGGGTTTGGCTGCACGCAATATTCTGCGTGCGATTTCATTACGATTGGCAATGAGCAGTTTTTTGATCCTAGGCATTCTTTTTCTTGCCCGGCAAAATACCCATGAACTTGCAGATGATGCCCAACATGACTTCGTCTGCACCGCCACCAATCGAAATCAGTCGACCATCGCGATACAGCTGCGAAGCCGGGTTTTCCCAGGTAAAACCCATGCCGCCCCAGAACTGCAGACACTTGTCAGCGACTTCGCGCACCAAGCGACCACTTTTCAGTTTGCACATGCTGGCCAGCTCGGTGACTTCACCACCCGCTACGTATTCTTCGGTGGCCTGCCACACCAAGGCACGCAGCGCTTCAATTTCAGTTTTCAGTTCAGCCAATGTGAAATGCACCACTTGCTGATCGAGCACGGTGCTGCCGAACAAGTTGCGTTGGCGGGTGTAGTTGATGGTTTCGTTCAGCACATGCATCATGCCTTCGATGCTGTTGGCGGCACCCCAAAGGCGCTCTTCCTGAAACTGGATCATTTGGTACATGAAGCCTGCGCCTTCCATACCAATCAAGTTGCGCTGGGGTACACGCACATTGTCAAAGTGAATAAGACCAGTGTCGGATGCCCACATGCCGATTTTGTGAATCTTCTTCTCAATCGTAATGCCCGGTGTTTTCATCGGTACGATGATCAGTGATTTGTTCTGATGGGGCTTGCCTTCGCTGGTGTTGGCCAACAGGCAAATCCAGTCGGCTTGCAAACTGTTGGTAATCCACATTTTGCTGCCGTTGATGATGTAATCGCCACCATCTTTTTTGGCGGTGGTTTTTACGCCGGCTACATCAGATCCTGCACCAGGTTCTGAAACACCAATACAGGCGACCATGTCGCCCGCAACGGCTGGAGCCAGAAATTCACGACGCAGTTCGTCGCTGCCGAACCGCGCCAAAGCGGGTGTGGCCATGTCGGTCTGAACGCCGATTGCCATGGGCACGCCTCCACAATGGATTTTTCCCAAAGCCTGCGCCGCTACGACGGAATAGCTGTAGTCCAAACCCATGCCGCCAAACTCTTCTGGTTTGGTCAGGCCTAGCAAGCCAAGATTACCCATCTTTTTGAACAACTCATGGGCGGGAAACATCTGTTCCTTTTCCCAGGTGGCCACATGTGGATTAATTTCATTCTCCACAAAGCGTTCGATGGTGCGTTGTAGTTCTTTGTGTTCCTGGCTTAGTCTCACTGCACTTCCTCCTCGTTATTCACTCGTCACGCGTTAGGGGCGAGCCACGCCAAATTGCATGGGTTGCACACTGCGCTCTTGTTGCAGGCAGGCAATTAGCGCTAGCGCCAATACCTGCCGGGTGTCTCTTGGGTCGATCACGCCGTCGTCGAGCAACAAACCACTGGTGTGGAATGCGCTGGTTTGGGACTCAAACGTGTCGATGATTTGTTTTTTCATGTTTTCCAGCATGAACTCGGGCACTTCCATGCCTTTGCGGGCTGCGCTGGCCTGCATCACTGTGGCCATGGTGCCGGCAGCCTGTTCTGCGCCCATCACGGCAGTTTTGCTGTTGGGCCAGGCAAATACAAAGCGGGGGCCAAATGCCCGGCCGCACATGCCATAGTTGCCAGCGCCAAAACTTGCGCCGCATAGCAGGGTGATTTGTGGCACGGTGGCGTTGCTTACGGCCTGAATCATTTTCGAGCCGTGCTTGATGATGCCGCCCTGCTCGGCTTCCTTGCCCACCATGTAACCTGTGGTGTTCTGCAGGTAAATGATCGGCGTTTTGGTTTGGCAGCAACTTTGAATAAAGTGTGTGGCTTTGGTGGCACCTGCGGTGTCGATAGGCCCCAAATTGCTGATGATGCCGATTGAAACACCCATCAGCTTGGCATATCCGCACAGCGTGGCTGGGCCGTAGTTGGCTTTGAATTCGAGGAAGTCGGAATTGTCGACGATGCGGGCGATTACTTCACGCATGTCCACTGGCGTTTTGATATCGGCGGGCATAATACCCAGCAGTTCTTCGGCTGGGTAGCGCGGTGCTGGCGCTTGGGCATTCAGCGTAGGTATCACATTGCGATTGCTGTTGTTCCAGTCGATTTTTGCCATCACTTCGCGGGCCAGTGCGATGGCGTGTCGGTCGTCGTCGGCGATGTAGTCGCCCAAGCCTGAGACTGAGCAATGCATGTCCGCACCACCCAGTTCTTCGTCGGTGGCAATTTCGCCCGTGGCAGCTTTCAGAAGAGGAGGGCCTGCCAGAAATGCGCGCGCGCGTTCGCGCACCATAATGACGACATCGCTTAAGCCCGGAATGTAGGCGCCACCGGCTGTGGATGAGCCGTGCAGTACATTGACCACAGGCAGGCCAGCTGCGCTGAGTTTGGCCAAACGATAAAAGTTACCGCCGCCCAGAATGAAGTGTTCGACTTTGTACTTCAGCAGGTTTGCGCCTGCCGATTCACCCAGGTTGATGAAGGGAAGTTTGTTTTCCAAGGCAATGTCTTGCGCACGTTGCATTTTCTCAATGCCCATGGCCTGAAGCGCGCCGGCCTCAATGCCTGAATCGCTGGCGACTACCATGCACAAGGTGTTTGCCACATAACCCAGCCCGGCAATAATGCCGCCGCCGGGAATGCTTTTGTCGGCTTTTTGGCCGTCTTGCATGTAACCGGCCAGTGTGCTGAGTTCCAGAAACGGGGAGCCAGAGTCAAGCAGCAGTGCGACCCGGTCGCGAGGCAATAACTGACCGCGCTTTGCAAACGATGGCGCGGCCTTGGCCGAGGCATCACGGGTGCGCTGCTCCAGCGATCGCAATTCATGCAAGGCCGCTTCCATATTGGCTTTGTTGAGTTCAAACTCAGCGGAATTTGCGGAAACGAGACTCTCTAAAATAGGCATTGGTGCGTGGCTTTACCGGTAAGCAAATGGGTTGGTAAAAAATCAAACGTTTGTTTGATTTTGAGGGTGAGGCTTGGGTGTGTCAAGCCTTAAATGTTTGCTTATTTCTTGCTGGCCGCTGCGCGCGCGGCGTCGCGGCGCTGGATCACTTCGGGCACGCCACCCAAGTGAAAGCTGTTGAAAGCCGGGTTGGCTTTGCCGGTGCCCACTTGCCAAATACGCCGTGCATTGGGTGCTGCACCGTCGATCCGAACACACGAACCCGAGATGAATGAGGCTGCAGGGCTGCACAAGAATACCAATGCGCCTGACACTTCGGCTTCCAGCCCCAGCCGTTGCAGTGGGATGGTTTTGTCCAGCTGCATGATGGTTTGCTTCATGGGTTCGGGGTAGGTGTCCATACCGCTTGATGCAATGAAGCCGGGGGCAACTGCATTCACGCGCACGGGCGCCCATTCATTGGATGCTGTTTCCGAGAAGTTCAACATGCCGGCCCGCGCGGCACCTGAGTGGCCCATGCCAGGCATGCCGTTCCACATGTCTGCGATGATGTTGGTGATGGACATGTCAGATTCACCCAGGTGCAACATCATGTATTGGTTAAACACTTCACGGGCCATGAGAAACCCACCGGTGAGGTTATTGCGCACCACGGTCTCGAAGCCTTTGCCGCTGATCATGTTCAAAGGTGAGGGGAATTGCCCACCTGCATTGTTGATGAGGTGATTGATTTTGCCGTGTATTGCCAACACATCGGCCACAGTTTCCTTCACGCGCTCTTCTTCACGAATGTCGCAGCTGTGCAAAGAAATTTTGACTGTGCAGGTTTGCTCGATTTCCGCTTTCACAGCTTCAAGCTTTTCCATTTTTCGACCGACCAAAGCCAGATCAGCGCCCAGGCTGGCCAGTTCATGCGCGGTACAGCGGCCAATGCCTGAACCACCACCGGTGACCAGTACGGTTTGACCTGCAAAAAGATTGGGGCGAAACACGGATTGGAAGCTGTTCAAAAGGGTCACCTGTGAATTGTGCAATTTGATTATTCAAACGATCGTTTGAATTTAACCATGCTTTTTGAGATCGTGCTTTCACAGGATCCAATTCAAGGGTGTTTTTTTACCGGCTCCCGGCATCAGCCAAGCGGATCGTGTCGGATTTGCTGAACATTTGATCTGCGAAGGCAATGGTGTGTGTGTTCAAGGCGCGTGAACTGTCGTGCTCTGGATCGCGGTTTGAGAAGTCGGTTCGAATGGATTTCACGCGACGGTAGACCACCTCAAAGTACTCAGGCATCACTTTTTGCACATAGGCCAGGCCAACCAGGTCGGCCAGTGTTTCTTCGAAGTGCACGTTGTTTTTGAATTGAATTCCCAGGTGTTCTTGCAAGGCCTGCTTGGCAGTCACTCGTTTTCCCTTTTCGGACATCAGGCAGTGCGTCAATTCATGGGCCGAGGTAAAGGCAAGAAATGCGGGTTCGGCACCTTCATGGCCTGAGTCGAGGAAGTGGGACCACACTCGCTTGGCATCGGCATGTTGGTTAACGTGCAGCACGCAGGCTTTGATGCCGCTGTTTGTCAAAAACGGCGAAGGATTGTTCATGGTGCTCTCGCGTACATGAATACGCTGCGTGTCGATGCTATAAACCTGGGCGAATTGCTCGATTTCCACCTTCATGGCGGCAGTGTCGGGCAGGCTGGCCTGCGGTGTAAACAGACTGACCAAACCAAAAAATAGACCGTTCCACATGACATGCTCCAAGAATTCCGGTGATGTCTTGTGAACGGCAGGTTTGGGTGGGTTCAGCATTGCACCAATGCGTTGCCCTTAAAGGGGGTATTCAAAGGGGGTGGGGGCGTGAAAGGGCAGCGTCCGTGTCAAAATGCAGGCAATCAATCATTCAACGCGGGAGTCGATTTTCATGAGCAACAGCAATCCAGTCGCGATTATTACGGGTGCAGCAGGCAATTTGGGGCAAGCCGTGGCCACCCATTTGGGCAGTTTGGGTTACCGGCTTTTGTTGATTGACTTGCATCAGCCCGATTGGGAAGGTGAAAGCGATGCGGTGTCTATTGGCAATGTCGACCTGACCTTGCCTGAGCATGCTCAGGAGGTGGTTAATCAGGCCTGGGAATATTTCGGCCAAATTGATGCGGTCGTGAATATTGCAGGCGGTTTTGTGTGGGAACGTCAGGCCGAAAGCAGTCTTGATACCTGGAATACGCAGTACGCCATGAATGTGCAGACCTCGGTGAACATGTGCCAGGCCATACTGCCCCAGTTTCAAGATCAGCAAGGTGGTTTGATTGTCAACATTGGTGCTGCCGCAGCCAGCAAAGCAGCTGATGGCATGGGCGCTTATGCAGCAGCCAAATCGGCAGTGCTGCGTTTGACAGAGGCGCTTGCTGCGGAGAACAAACATTTGGGCATTCGCGCCAATGCAGTTTTGCCCAGTATTCTGGACACGCCCGCCAATCGCGAAGCCATGCCCGACGCTGATCCTGCTGATTGGGTCAGCCCTGACTCTTTGGCAGGGGTTATTGCATTTTTGCTCTCAGATGCCGCCCGAGATATCAATGGAGCCGGCATTCCGGTCACAGGCAGGGTGTAAACAAGATCTGTTACTTCCTACTGGCCATGCCATTGAGGTAATTGTCGATCGTGAATTCAGCCTGTTCCATCAAATCAAACAGATTCGGGCTAAGTACAAAGTTGGCGAAAAGCCCGTCAATCAAGGCATGCAAACCAATCGCTGCCTGGCGGGCGTTGGTATTTGCTGGCAATTCGCCTTTGTCGATAGCGGCCTGAAAGTCTGTTTCAATGGTTTGAATGCAGCCTTGAATCGCTTCCAAATGGCGGTCGCGAATAGGCAACATGTCGTCGACCATTTCCGCTTTGTGCATCACGATGTCAAAAACCCGCTGTGTGCGGGGGTCTTCTGCCAAGGTGCGCACCACATGCATTGAGCGGGTACGCAGGTAGGCCAGTGGTTGTTGTTCTGGGTGCAGGTCGGGCGTGGCGATGAATTCATCCATCGGTAATATTACGCGTTGTAACATGGCGTCAAACAGGTCGGCTTTGTTCTTGAAATGCCAATAAATGGCCCCCCGCGTTAAATCTGCGGCTTTGGCAATGTCGTTCAGCGTGGTCCTCGATACCCCTTTTTCCGAGAACACGGCTTCGGCCGTATCGAGAATTAGGTTGCGGGTTTCCTGCGCTTCTTCCTTCGTTTTTCTTACCACAATCGTCTACGCCAAATTGAAAAAATTATTTACATACACTCATGTATGTATGTATTATCTGACTTCTCGGTCATTAAATCAACCCGAAAAATTCCCACAAGGATATAACAGGGCACATATCATGCACAGCAACTCATTGAAATCAAAGCAAACCCAAGCTTCCCCCTACAGCCGCGCATTTGCAGGAGCCACCCTTCTGCCCGCGCTGCTGGTGACTGTTTTGTCCAGCGCCTTGTTGCTGGGCTGTGGCCAGGGCGCCGATGCCCAGGCCCCCGGTGGTCCCGGTGCCGGCCAGGCTGCACCTGTTCCGGTGGTTGAGGTGAAAACCGAACCGCTGGAACTGACCTACGAATATCCAGCTCAAATCGCCGGCCTGCGCGAGGTTGAAATTCGAGCCCGTGTGGCCGGTATTATCGAGCGCCGCCAGTTTGAAGAAGGTGGCCGAGTGAAGAAAGGCCAATCTTTGTACAGCCTGGACAACGCACCCTACCAAACCGCTTTGGCCCGTGCCTTGGCTGATGAAAATGCTGCCAGGGTTCGCGCCGCTCAAGCTGAACGTGATTACAAACGGGTAATGCCATTGGCTGATAGTAAAGCGGTGTCACAGTCTGAATTGGACAACGCGCAATCGGCATTTGAGGTGGCCAAAGCTGACCTGCAGGTAGCCAGCGCTGCGGTTCGCACAGCTCGCCTGAATCTGGAGTATGCACGGGTGGAATCGCCAGTCAATGGCTTTGCAAGCCGCTCGCTTTACTCTGAGGGCAGTTTTGTATCCGGTCCTTCTGAATTGTTGACCACGGTTACCCAGATTGACCAGGTGTATGTGAACTTTGGCATTCCTGAAAAAGACCATGAGCAATTGCGCAAAGGCATTGCAAGTGGTGCGGTTTCCTTGAGCAATGGTGATTTGGTGGTTGAGGTGCTGGGTGCCGATGGCAAGCCCATGGGTTTGAAAGCCAAGTTGGGATTCCAGGACGTACGTGTGAACCCGGCCACCGGCACGGTGGATGCGCGTGCTGTGTTGGCCAACGACAAGGAAGTGTTAAGCCCAGGGCAATTTGTGCGTGTGCGTGTTAGCGGTGCGGTGCAAAAAAATGCCGTGTTGTTGCCACAACGTGCCGTGCTTGAGAACCCGGAAGGCGGCAAGGTCGTAATGACAGTCAGCCCGGAGAATACAGTGGCGCCGCGCCCCGTTCAGGTTGCCCAGTGGAAAGGTGATCAGTGGGTCGTGACCGATGGACTGGTTGCTGGTGACAAAGTGATGACCGATGGTTTCATGAAAGCCCCGCCCGGAACACCCGTACAACCCGTGATTGCAGGTGCCGATGCGCAGCCTGCAGCAGCCGAGGCCGCAGCACCTGCAGCCACTGAGCAGAAGCAATAAGGGGTCACACATGTTTTCGAAATTTTTTATCGACCGGCCTGTGTTTGCGGCCGTGTTGTCGATTTTCATCATGCTGGCGGGTTTGGCTGCCATGCGTGGTTTGCCAATTGCCCAGTACCCTGAAATTGCACCGCCTGTCGTTCAGGTTCGCGCAGTGTACCCCGGTGCTTCGGCGGAAGTGATTGCCAGCACCGTGGCTGCACCCATTGAAAACGCTATCAATGGTGTGGAAGACATGATGTACATGAGTTCGACTTCGGCCAGCAGTGGCGTGGTTGAAATCATGGTGACGTTCGAGATTGGCACCGACCCTGACCAGGCCGCCCTTAACGTGAACAACCGCGTGAAGCAGGTGGAAAACATCTTGCCGCAGGAAGTGCGCAGGCAAGGTGTGACTGTGAACAAGGGTTCATCGTCATTCTTGCAGGTGTTGGCGTTTTACTCTGAAGATGGCCGGTTTGACGACTTCTACACCTCGAACTACGTGACCTTGAACGTGCTGGACCGCATCAAGCGTATTCCGGGTACAACCAACGTCCAGATTTTTGGTGCAAAAGACTATGCCATGCGAATCTGGATTAAACCCGATCGCATGGCCCAGTTGAAGTTGACCGCGGGTGACATTGCCGCTGCACTGAACGAGCAAAACGCGCAGTTTGCGGCAGGCAAGGTGGGCCAGGCGCCCAACAACAACGGACAGGAGCTGGTCTACACCGTCACAGCTCAAGGGCGTTTGAGTGAGCCAGAGGAATTTGAAAACATTTTGATTCGTGTGAATCCGGACGGATCTTCACTTCGCTTGAAAGACGTGGCCCGAGTGGAACTGGGTTCCAAGGATTACGACTTCACAGGTCGAATCAATGGCAAACCAGCCACCCTGGTGGGCGTGTTTCTGCAGCCCGGTGCGAACGCACTGGATGTGGCTCAAACCGTGAAGAACACAGTGGATGAAATTGCTGCAGACTTTCCGGAAGGGCTTGACTATGCAGTGCCGTACGACACCACACGTTTTGTGGAAGTGTCGATTCGCGAAGTGGTAAAAACGCTGATCGAAGCGATGATCCTTGTGTTCATTGTTGTGTACGTGTTTTTGCAGAACTGGCGCGCCACGCTGATTCCAATCGTGGCTGTGCCGGTGTCCCTGTTGGGCGCTTTCGCTGGCTTGTACCTGCTGGGGTATTCCATCAACACCTTGACTTTGTTCGGCATGGTGCTGGCCATTGGTATTGTGGTGGACGACGCCATTGTGGTGCTGGAAAACGTTGAACGAATCATGCACGAGGAAGGCTTGAGCGCCCGCAAGGCTGCGATCAAGGCCATGCAGGAAGTGACCGGCCCGGTGATTGCGATTGTGCTGGTGTTGTCGGCCGTGTTTATTCCGATTGGTTTTCTCGGTGGTTTGACTGGTGAGTTGTACCGGCAGTTTGCGATTACCATCGCGATCGCGGTGATTGTGTCAGGCATTGTGGCCTTGACCCTGACGCCAGCACTGTGCGTATTGCTGCTTAAGCACGAACACAAAAAACCGGGCAAGTTTTTCACCGCATTCAACAACTGGTTTGCGCGTGTAACCAGCAAGTACGTGGGTGGTGTGAAATTCATCAGCATGCGCCCGGCCATCGGTATCGGCCTGTTTTTGGTGATGCTGGTTGTGACCGCTGGTTTGTTCAGGGCCACTCCAGGCTCATTGGTGCCAGATGAGGACCAAGGCTACTTTATTGCTGCGGTGTTTTTGCCGGATGGCGCCACATTGCAGCGCACGGACAAGGTGGTTGCTGAAGTGGTGGATGCGGTGGCAGCCAACCCGGCCAACGAGTATTCAGTGGCATTTACAGGCTTCGACTTTTTGGGTGGCAGCTTCAAGAACAATGCTGCGACCATGTTTGTCACCCAACGCCATTGGGACGACCGCGAGGCCGTGACCACAGACTTGGTCGGTGAGCTGTTCGGCCGCACGGCGGGCATCCAGGAAGGTTTGGTATTGGCCTTTGCACCGCCCCCAATTTTCGGTTTGGGCAATGCTGGTGGCTTTGAGTTTTACATTCAAAACCGTGGCGAGGGTGGGCCAGCCGAATTGGCCAAAGTGATGAACGCCTTCATGGCCAAAGCCAATGCCGATCCGCGACTGGCAGGTGTTCAAACCCTGTGGCGCCCTGGTACTCCGCAGTTGTATGTCGACGTAGACCGCGAACGTGCGCGCGCAATGGGCGTGAATGTGAACGAGGTATTTGACACGCTGGCCGCCAGCATGGGCACTTACTACGTGAACGACTTCAACAAGTTTGGTCGCACCTGGCAGGTGTTGATGTCGGCGGATGCGCAATATCGCAAAAGCCCGACTGACATCGGCAACATGTACGTGCGTTCCAACAAAGGCGAGATGATTCCAATTTCAGCCTTTGCCAAGGTAGAGTTTTCCCAGGGTCCGGAAACTTTGGAGCGTTTTAACAATCTACCAGCAGTCAAGTTGCTGGGCAGTGGTGCACCCGGCATTAGTTCAGGCGAGGCCATTCAAGCAATTGAGGACATTGCCGCTGAAGTGTTGCCCGACGATTTCAGCTACGACTTTTCCGGCGCATCGTTTCAGGAAAAGCGTTCTGAAGGATCATCCAGCTTTGCGCTGGTCTTGGGTGCCTTGATGGTGTTCCTGATTCTGGCTGCACAGTATGAAAAGTGGACTCTGCCGTTCTCTGTGTTGCTGGCCATGCCGTTCGGCTTGTTCGGTGCATTGCTGGCGGTGTGGATGCGCGACATGACCAATGACGTGTATTTCCAGATCGGCTTGGTCACGCTGCTTGGTCTGGCTGCGAAAAATGCGATTTTGATCGTGGAATTTGCGGTGTTGAAGCGTGAAGAAGGCATGAGCGCCCTGGAGGCATCACTGGAAGCAGCCCGTTTGCGGTTCCGCCCCATTTTGATGACTTCGTTTGCGTTTATTCTGGGCGTTGTTCCATTGGCATTCTCAAGCGGTGCTGGTGCAGGTGCACGCGCCGCTGTGGGTACCGGGGTAATGGGTGGCATGACAGCCGCCACATTGCTGGCCATTTTCTTTGTGCCCCTGTTTTACCGTTTGATTGATCGCGGTGAAAAAGGTGGACGACAACATGGTGATGAAGAGGAAGCAAATGATTCATCCAATCAAACTACAACAAACAAAGGGGGCGAGCATGTTTAAAGCCCTTCCAAAAACTGCAATCGCCTTGGGTTTAACCTTGGCGTTGACGGGCTGTGCATCCAGCATCCCCTTGCTGGACAGGTTCACCGCCAAGCCAGAGCAACCCGTTGAAGTTGCCGTGCCTGAAAACGTCAAAGGCGTGGGCATGAAGGACATTCAAAACGAGGCGTGGTGGTCGCTGTTGGGCGATTCCAGTCTGGTCGCCGTGGTTGAACAGGCCTTGAAGAACAACACGGATGTTCGCCTGGCCAATGAGCGCCTGAATGAAGCGGGTGCTGTGCTGGGTATTGCGAAGTCGCAGCAATGGCCTTCCATTTTTGGTCAGTTCACCAGCGGGCGCAATCGCCCCTCACAGGCGGGTAACGTGCCTGTGTTTGGTGGCCAGAATGTGTATGAAAGCAATCAGATCGGCTTGGGCGCCAGTTGGGAGCTGGACCTGTGGGGCCGAATTGGTGCGCTGGAAGACGCAGCGCGTGCAAGTTTCATGCAGCAGGGCTACAACGTGCGTGGCGCGCGTTTGAGCGTGGCTGCAACAGCCGCTTCTTTGCACACTCAGGTGCGTGTATTGCGCCTGCAGGTGAAAGTGCTGGAGCAAACACTGGAAAGTCGCGATGCAGCTTACAAGTTGGCCAAGCAGCGTTACGACGTGGGTTTGAGCAATGAACTGCAGTTGCGCCAAACCGAAGCCGAGCTGCTGGCCGTGCGTGCACAACTGCCCGACACGCGTGAGCAATTGTCCAGGGCTGAGAATGCTTTGGCCGTGATTGTGGGTGGCAACACCCCGGCATTGCCACCCTTGGGTGTGGACAACTTGAACTTGACCAGCATATTCATCTTGCCTGAGAACACACCTTCTGAATTGCTGCTGCGCCGCCCCGATCTGGCAGCGGCAGAACAGCAATTGCTGGCAGGTGAAGCCAATCTGGAAGCGGCCCGCAAAGCCTTTTTCCCAACCATTGGCCTGAGTGCTTTTGGTGGTCGTGAAAGTGCTGACTTGAGTGATTTGTTCACTGGGCCCGCGAAAATCTGGAGCTTTCAGTCTCAGATTACACAGCCGATTTTTCAGGCAGGTCGTTTGACGAATGAACGAGATGCAGCCATTGCCCGCCGCAATCAAGCGGTGCTGCAGTACGAGGCGAGTGTTCGCACGGCATTCCAGGAAATTTACGATGCAATTGTTGCACAGCGTGAAGCACGTGAGCGTTTGCAAGCGCGTCAGGAGCAGGTTCAAACCCTGACTCAGGTGGTTCGCCTTGCCCAATTGCGCGTGGACAATGGCGTGGCCAATCAGCTTGAACTGCTGGATGCACAACGCAATTTGCTGAATGCACAACTGAGTTGGGCTGCAGCCTGGCAAAGTCAACAGGGTGCAACCCTGGCCATGATTCGTGCCTTGGGCGGTGGCTTTAATGCTGAGCAGGTGGCCTTGAAAGAGTAAGCGATTCGCGCTTCAGCACTTGAAACGGCGACCGGGCAACTGGTCGCCGTTTTTGCTTGATGCATTGAACTTTCACCGGCCTGTGATATAACCAAAATGGGTTAACCCAAAGCATTTACCAAACACTAAAGCAAAGGAGTTGGAGATGGCAGGTTATTTTGAATTAAGCAAAAGCAGCGATGGTCAGTTTCGATTTGTGCTGAAAGCAGGCAATCATGAAACCATTTTGACCAGCGAGCTTTACAAAACAAAAGCAGCCGCTGAAAACGGAATTGAGTCAGTTCAGAAAAATTGCGGTGACGCTGCACGCTACGAGAAAAAAGTGGCTGCCAATGGCAAACACCATTTCAACTTGAAAGCCGCCAATCACCAAATTATTGGCTCCAGCCAAATGTACGCCAGCGAGGCTGCATGTGACAACGGCATTGAGTCGGTGAAAACCAATGGCAAGTCGACCACTGTGAAAGATTCGACCGCTTAAGATTTACTTGCGCAATTACAAACCATGCGGCGTTTTAGCCGCATGGTTTGTCGCACTGCTTATTTTTTTGGGTTGAGTTTGTATTCCACCGTTGAGTCGTGGAGAGTTTTATCGCCACGCGCCTTCGCCAGTAAATGGAGGCCCTCTTCCACCGGGGTTTGCATGCCACGCATGGCTCTGACTTGAAAACGGGTTTCAGCGTCAAATTCAGCCAGCATTTGAGTGGTCATTTCATCAATTAGCGCATTGAGCGGAATGCCACGCGCCTTGGCCAGTGCTTTTAGGCGAGCGTGTTTTTCATCGGACAGACGCACAGTTAAAGCCGCCATTCAAACCTCCTTTAAAAGCTGGTTTGGGGTCAGAATTCTTAAGCCATCAAAGAATAACTCAGTGCCTTTGAAGTCTTTGATATTTTGGGTCACGATCACCTCTGCATTGCCGGCAATCGCCAGTTCAATTAGATGATTGTCTGCCTCATCGCGAAGATTGGGGCGCCAATTGAAATAAATTTTTTGAAGATTACATTTTGAGAAAAACAAATCCAGAAGCTTGCTTCTTTCGGTGTCATTCAGGCGACTTGATTTGAATAGAACCGGTCTGGACAGCACAGCCTCATACTCATTAATCAAAGCGGTGCCGATTAATGGATGAATCTTTTCAAGAAGCACCGCCTCGATCACGCGAGTGCTGTCGCCGTTGCCAAGGCAGGCTGAAATAAACACGTTGGTATCAATTACAACAATCATGATTAATGGTAGCATTTTTGCCACCACAGTACATCTTTCATTTCCCTAGAGCAAATCCACTATCGGTTCTGTAACTTCCCGGTTATGATCAAATCATGACATCAAAGAATGTCATCCTAAACAAAGCCGTCGGAGACCCACCATGACCGCCACTACAGCTGCGCGAAGAAAAGCCGCCCGTCCTGCGTCAAATACTGACGTGCCTTTGAAACAACGCAATGTGAAATTTGATTGGTCGGAAACGCCGATTGACTGGATTCCGAATGAGCCCTACGCCAGTTATTTCATCAACGAGATCAACCTGATTTTGCCTGCTGGCGAATTCTGGTTTTGCCGTCTTTATAACAAGGCCTTGCCCTGGATCACCGATGAAAAGCTGAAAGAAGATGTGCGTGGTTTTATCAAGCAGGAGGCCATGCATGCGCGTGGGCACAGCTCGGCCACCGAGGAATACCTGGCAGCGCGCGGCATCAAGACCGAGCGCAATCAGCTGTTGATGAAATGGTTGTTTGATGTGGTGCTTGAAGACACACCTTTCGGCAAAAAAGTACCTGCGTGGTTGGAGCGCCGTTGGTTGCTGGCGCGCCTGGGCTTGGTGGCCACCATTGAACATATGACCTGCGTATTGGGCATGTATGTGCTTGAAAATAAAAAATGGGACGAGCTGAATTCGGACCAGGTGTTGCTGGACCTGATTCGCTGGCACGGTGCTGAAGAAGTGGAGCACCGCAGTGTGGCATTTGATTTGTACAAGCATTTGGGTGGCGATTATTTGTCGCGCTATTACCTGGCGGCCGTTGTAGTGCCCATGATTATTGGCTTGTGGGTGGACGGTGCGGCCAATATTGCCGGGCAAGATCCCCGTTTTGCCAAGAGAAAACCCGCGGTTTACAAGCCGTGGATGTGGGTTGAATGGTTCAAGGCGTCGCGCAAGCAGTTATTGCCCAACCCGCTTTGGCTGGTGATGCAGCAGTTGCCTTATTTCAGCCCATGGTACGATCCTTCCAAAGAAGGTTCGACGGAATTGGCACAGGCCTATTTGAGTCAGTCCCCGGCTGCCATGGCCGCCGGCGCGATTGCAGCGAATATGAAGGTGCCTGCTTAACTTTTGCGAGAATTCATGCCCACACACCGCACAACAAAACCCCTGATTCTGGACAATGTTGAGCAGTGTGTGGACCAAATTCTTGAGCGCCTGGGCAATCACATCAAGGTGGGCTTGCCACTGGGCTTGGGCAAACCCCCCGAGCTGATCAACGCCCTGTACCTGCGCGCTAAAGCGGATTCATCCATTCATTTGACAATACTCACTGCGCTGTCTCTGGAAAGACCAGTGGCAAGCTCGGAAATTGAGGCCGCTTTTCTGAAACCTTTTGTAGAGCGCGTGTGGGGCGACTGCCCCGACCTGCTCTATGCGGTCGATGCCACGCAGGGCAAATTGCCTGTCAATGTCAAACTGCACGAGTTTTTCTTCAAACCAGGCAGCCGCATGGACAACGCGAATGCCCAGCAAAATTATGTCAGCACCAACTACACCACCGCGGCTCGAGATATCTATGAACAAGGTTGTAACCTGGCCATGCAAGCCGTATGCAAACCTGACGACGGTGAGGCTCTTGAATATTCCCTGAGTTGCAACCCGGACACATCGCTTGAACTGGTGCGTTTGTTGCGAGAAGGAGAAAGGCCGCACCTGTTGGTGGGTTTGGTGAACCAGAACTTGCCCTACATGGCGCACAGTGCTGTGGTGCCGAGCGAAGAATTTGACCTGGTGGTTGACCACCCGCGTTACACGACCACGCTGTTCTCGACGCCCAAGTTGCCCGTGGACATTGCCGATTACGCTTTGGGCTTTTATGCCAGCGCGCTGATTAAAGATGGCGGCACATTGCAGGTGGGCATTGGTGCATTGGGTGATGCCGTGGTGCATGCGCTTGGCCTGCGGCACACCGACAACGCGAATTACTGCCGGGTATTGGGGGCGATGAATTGGCCGGAGGAAAGTGGTGCGCTTGTAGAGCGGATTGGTGGCAAAGAACCCTTTAAAACCGGCTTGTATGGCGCCACGGAAATGTTTGTGGACGGCTTTTTGCATTTGATGCAAAAGGGTGTGTTAAAGCGCAAGGTGTATGAGCACTGGGCGTTGCAGCGCTTGATCAATTTGGGCAAGTGCAATCCCGATCAGCTCAGCGCATCGATTCTGGACGATTTGTTTGAATTGGGTGTGCGTGAAATTACGCCCCGCGATTTTGAGGTGCTCAAGCGGCATGGCCTGTTGGTCGAGCGCGTTTTGCTCGATGGTATTCACCTCGTGTTGCCCAATGGGCAGCGTGTGTTGGCCAACCTGGCCGACAAGGCCACACGCACAGCCTTGGCGAGCAGTGGTCTGGGTGCTTCACTTGTGAATGGTACCGTGCTGCACGCAGGCTTTTTTCTGGGGCCATCGGCAATGTACAACGCCCTTAAAAACATGCCGCTTGCCGAACGCAATTCAATCCATATGTTGGGTGTAGAGCACGTCAATCAGCTGGATTTGAACCGCCCTTTGTACAGTGCCCAGCGTGAACACGCGCGGTTTGTAAACACCGGCATTATGGCCACCCTCAGCGGTGCGGTGGTGTCGGATGGTTTGGCGGATGGGCGGGTTATTTCCGGCGTAGGTGGGCAATATAACTTTGTGTCCATGGCGCACAAATTGCCCACTGGGCGAAGTGTTTTGATGATTCGGGCTGTGCGTGAGAATGAACAGAACGGCGAGGCCAGCAGCAATATTGTGTTCAGCTACGGGCATTGCACGATACCCCGACATCTTCGCGACATTGTGGTCACTGAATATGGCATTGCCGATTTGCGTGCAAAATCCGATTCTGAGGTGGCCAAAGCCTTGATCAATATTGCCGATTCGCGGTTTCAAGGCGACTTGCTCAAGCAGGCCAAGGCTGCCAAAAAAATTGAGGAAAACTATCAAATTCCCGAAGATTTTCTGGGTAATACGCCCGAGAACCTGGCTCGCCGCTTGGGGGCATTGGTTAAAGAGAATGTACTACCTCCTTTTCCATTGGGTTGCGATTTTACCGAACAGGAATGGGTGTTGGCCCAAGCGCTGAAAGGGGTAAAAGCCCAAGCCGCAACAACACCCAAATGGAAGTTGCTTTTGAAAACCTGCCTGGCTGATCCATCGCCCGAGTCGGCCCTGCCTTACCTTGAAAGAATGAAGTTGACCCATCCGCAAAAATTACAAGACAAAGTGGTGCGCATGTTGTTGGTCGAACAATTGAAGCGATTGAAAGTCTTGGGGTAAATCCTCGCCAGGGTTGCAACTTTCCCTAGCTTGCCCTGTCTCAACCAGAGTGGTATGTTGCCGGTTATGACAAAAATGGTTCGAACCCTTTTATGTGGCTGATGTTGCTTGCGTTGCCTTTCCAAGGCATGGCGCAGGCCAGCATGTTTGCCTGTCATTTGAATGGTAATTCGACCAGTGCTGGTCAAGCGATCGACCACAGCTCCATGGACCATGGCGCGAGGAGCCACGACAGCATGGATCACAGCATGCATAAAATGGATGGGCAAGCCGATCCTGATTCTTCCAAAAAACTGATGAAGTCGCTGCACGGTTGCTGTAACTGCGCACCCACCTGTGCAGTGGTGCTGTTGCCCGTGGCACAGGCCAGCTTCAGTGCCATTCAGCAGGATGCAACGCACCCTGTTTCTGAGCCACAACTGCCTTACTCCGCCGATACTCGGCGAATAGACCGACCGCCCAAAACCCTCGCCATTTAATTCGTGGGCATGTCAGGCTGAACGCGCCTGCATGCCATGTGTATTGAATGATTGCGAGGATCTATGAAGTCCTATTTCTTATTCGCACCCTTGTTGCTGGCATTCGCTTTGCCCGCGAATGCCGAACAGGCTGTGCAAGAACTTGAATACCAATCGGCATTTGAAGGCTATCAAGCCTATTCTGATTCTGAAATACAAAACTGGCCCAAGGCGAATCAACTGGTTGATGAAATCGGTGGTTGGCGCGTGTACGCACGCGAGCCTTACGAGGACAAGACCAAGGATGAACCGGCAGAATCCAAACAGGCTACCCAACCCCATGTTCACAAACACGGGGGTGCCCAATGAACACGCCCCATTTATTGAAAAAAACAGCTATTTCATTGGCCGTGCTGGTGTTGGCGGGTTGTGCGTCGGTGAATATTAATGAATCGGTGGACCAAACCAATCAGGAATTGAATGGTTTCACCAACGGTAATTTGAGCCTTGTTCAGACCGATGAACAACGCCAGGCCATGGCTTCTAAGGCCAGCGAAATATTGAAAGAGCCTTTGAGCCAGCCTGCGGCGGTGGAGTTGATGCTGACCCACAGCCCGCAGTTTCAAACCGTGTTGGCCGAGAATTGGGCCCAGGCTGCGCAAGCCGCGCAAAGTGGCCGAATTCACAATCCGGTGTTTGCGTTTGAGCGTTTGCGGATCAAAGATGAGCTGGAATTGGGGCGTTTGCTGAGTTTTGGCCTGCTCGATTTACTCAGCTTGCCAGCCCGGCAAGGCATTGCCCGCACGCAACTTGACCGGGCGCAGCTACAGTTGACCAGCAGTGTAGTGGACCAAGTGACCCAGGTTCGTCAAGCCTGGGTGGATGCGGTTGCGGCACAACAGGCTTACACCTATGCCCAACAAGTGTTTGAAAGCGCACAGACCAGCGCTGAATTGGCCCGCCGCATGCAGGAAGTGGGTAACTTCACCCGTTTGCAGCGCGCGCGCCAGCAAAGCTTTTATGCAGATGCAGCGCTTAACCTTGCGGCCACCCGGCACAAAGCCACGGCTACGCGTGAGGCACTGGTGCGTATGTTGGGTTTGACTACCGAGCAGGCTGCACAACTGAAGTTGCCCGATCGTTTGCCCGATTTGCCCCTGGCCCCGAAAGCCCCTTCGGAGGTGGCCAAACAAGGTGAAAACCGATTGGATGTGCGCATGGCCAAACAGGGCTTTGATGCCAGTGCAAAAGCGCAAGGCTTGGGCAATGTGGCCAGTTTTCTGGACATTGAGGCCGGTATTCGCTACGACACGGTTTTTGAAAACGACACTGGCGAGCGCAACAACAAAAAAGGGTATGAGCTTGAATTGGCCCTGCCAATTTTTGATTGGGGTGGCATGAAGCGTGATGCCATGAACGCCAATACCCTGGCTGCCGCCAATCGGCTTGAGGCCACCTTGCGCAGCGCGCAATCCACACTGCGGGAAAGCTATTCCGCTTACCGCACCACCTATGACATTGCACGTCACTATCGCGATGAAATTATCCCACTGCGCCAAACCATCGCCGATGAAAACGTACTGCGTTACAACGGCATGTTTATCGGGGTGTTCGAGCTGTTGGCAGACAGCCGCGACCAAGTGAACGTTGTGGTGCAAGCCATCAATGCCCAGGCCGATTTCTGGCGGGCCGATGCCGCTTTACAAGCCACCGTGGTGGGCAAACCCATGATGGTGTCGGTCAGTGGCGCGGCGGCAAGTGCTGGCGGCGACGCTGGCGGTGGCCATTAAATCAAAGGATTCTAAACATGACTTCCAGACGTGAATTTTCAAGGCGAGAGTTTTTTAAGGCCGCTGCACTGACAGGCGGCGCGGTGGCTGCGGCCAGCGTCAGCAAAGTGGCCATGAGCGCTTTGCCTGAACCCATTTTGCAAACCTCGCCCGACACCATGCCCCCTTTGGTGCCCAACCGCGGGCGGCCCTACAACCCGGTGGTCACCTTGAATGGCTGGACATTGCCCTGGCGCATGAACAATGGTGTGAAGGAATTCCATTTGGTGGCTGAGCCTGTGTTGCGGGAAATGGCCCCAGGCATGACGGCCCACCTGTGGGGCTACAACGGGCAAAGCCCAGGCCCAACCATTGAGGTGGTGGAGGGCGACCGCGTGCGGATATTCGTAACCAACAAACTGCCCGAACACACCAGTATTCACTGGCACGGCCAGCGATTGCCCAATGGTATGGATGGGGTTACAGGGCTGAACCAGCCCGGCATTCCGGCCGGGAAAACCTTTGTGTATGAATTTGAAGCACGCAGGCCCGGAACCTTTATGTACCACCCGCATGCAGATGAAATGGTGCAAATGGCCATGGGGATGATGGGCTTCTGGGTCACACACCCCAAGAACAAGAATCCGTTGATCAGCGAAGTGGACCGCGATTACTGCTTCTTGCTGAACGCCTATGACATTGATCCCGGTGCTTACACACCGAAAATCATGACCATGCTCGACTTCAACCTGTGGACCTGGAACAGTCGCCTGTTTCCGGGTATTTCACCACTCGTGGCGCGCAAAAATGACCGCGTGCGAATTCGTGTGGGCAACCTCACGATGACCAATCACCCCATTCATATTCATGGTCATGAGTTTGAGGTGACTGGCACCGACGGCGGCCCGACTCCGAAGAATTCGCGCTGGCCTGAAGTGACCGTAGATGTTGCGGTGGGCCAAATGCGGCAAATGGAATTCATTGCCAACGAGGAAGGTGACTGGGCATTCCATTGCCACAAAAGCCACCACACCATGAATGCGATGGGGCACGATGTACCCACCATGATCGGCGTGGATCACCGCGGCATGACCAAGAAAATCACCAATCTGATTCCAGACTACATGGCGATGGGTGAGCGCGGCATGGCCGACATGGCTGAGATGCAAATGCCTCTGCCGGATAACACCATTCCCATGATGACCGGTGAAGGTCCTTTTGGTTCGGTGGAAATGGGCGGCATGTTCAGCATGTTGAAGGTGCGAAAAGATCAAAAGCCAGGTGATTATTCAGACCCTGGCTGGTACAAGCACCCCGAAGGCACGATTGCGTATGAGTTTACGGGTGAATTGGCCAAGCCCAAACGCAGCAGCAGTGCCGGGCAGCCCAGCATGAAGTTGGCACAGAAGAATCAGCCGCACATTGAATTGCAGGTGCGTAAACCCACAGGCCACGCTGGCCATTGATTGTTTTTAAAGGAGTAAAACCATGAAAAATACATTGAAACTGAGTGCAATTGCTGTGGCTATTTTGAGCGCAGGTGCAGCCTACGCAGCCGACCACACGGTGCATGTGATTGAAAATCAACAACGCATGGAAGCCGAGGCAAAGGCCAAGGCGAAAGCCGCAGCTCAATCTGAAATGGCCGATGGCGAAATTCGCAAAATCAACAAGAACACCGGCAAGATCACTGTAAAGCACGGTGAAATCAAAAGCGTTGAAATGCCACCCATGACCATGGTGTTTGGTGTGGCTGACAAAGCCATGCTGGAAGGCTTGAAAGAAGGTGACAAGGTGAAGTTCAACGTGAAGCAGGAAGGTTCGAACTACACCGTAACCGAGATCAAGAAAGCGCAGTAACCGACCAAGGTTTACCGATAGGAAATCAGGCCATTGGGTTTGGCAGCAAATGCCTCCAACCCATTGGCTTGATCTGCCAACACGCCTGCAATTTCACCTTCGAAATGGGCCTGCTCATTGAAGCTGGCCAGGCTGATTCCCCGTTGACCAAACAACAGTTTGCTGACACTGCAATTGGTGATCATCCAGTTCAGGTTAAACGCATTTGCATCGGGCAGTTGCAACAGGTTTTGCGTAACCGCAGTAATCGGCCCGCCGGAAGTGAATACCGCCACATTGGCTGAGCCCGTGCCTTGTTTCAGTTGCATGGCTTGCGCTGTTACTGCACCCAATCCACTCATCACCCGGGTTTTGAAAGTTCGCCAACTTTCGGGGTAATCAGAATCGTGTTCACCGCTCACCCAGCGCGCAATCGCTTTTTCAAAAATCTGTTGAAATGCTTTGCGGGGGTCTGCGTTCTGCATTACTTGTTGCTCGAAGGCATCGGGGTCGTCGTACTGACCAATCAACGCCTGCAATATGGCCTCGTGGTCGTACTCATTCAAACCCGCATGCTGCACCGGTTCTTGAAACACACCGTAGGTGCTTGCAAAAGCCTGGGCGGTTTGCAAATGCCTGTTCATGCTGCCACTAAAAAAGCCATGCAATCGAATTTTCCGGGCCTTGAACCAGGCGCCTAGCTGTGCTGCTTGTAGTTGTCCAAGATCCGACAAATTGTCGTAATCAGCACTGTCAAAGCTGGCTTGCCCGTGGCGGATTAAATAGATGGTTCCCATGCGTGTTCAGCCCAGTTTTCTGATCAGCGATTTGCAACGCCAATCAAAATAATTCACCATGATCCAGAAGTTTTTGAATGCCGGGTTGCGGGTTTGCTTGTGGTGGTAGCGGTAATAAATTTGTTGGGCGATCACGGCGATCCGGAACAAGCCAAATACCTCGTAGAAGGTCCAGTTGTTGGTGTGTATGCCGGTTTTCTGCATGTAGTAGTCCACCATTTCCTGGCGCGTCATCATGCCGGGAAGGTTGGAAGGTTGCCGTTGCAGCATCTTCATCAAGAAGTTGTCGTCGCCTTGTACCCAATAAGTAATCACACTGCCCAGGTCCATCAGTGGGTCGCCCACGGTGGCCAATTCCCAGTCCAGCGTGCCGATAATTTCAGTGGGCTTTTCCGGGTTCAGTACCACATTGTCAAGCCGCCAGTCATTGTGAATCATGCACAGTTTCACATCTTCGGGGCAGTTCAAATCAAGCCAGCGGCGTACCTTGTTGAATGAACTCACATTCCAGGTGCGGGCTTTTTCGTAGCGTTGATTCCAGCCATCCAGCTGGCGGCGAGTGTAGCCGCTGCCTTTGCTCAGGGCATTCAAGCCGCTGTCGTGAATATCGATCTGGTGTAGCTCAATTAATCGATCCAGAAAGTTGATGCTTAGTTGCCGGGCCTGTTCCCGGTCCAGCTGTACACCGCGGGGCATGTGCTTGCGCGGAATAATGCCTTCGATTCGGTGCATCACATAAAACTCGCTGCCAATCAGCGACTCATCCGCACAGTGCCCCACCATGTTTGGCACATAGGGGTACACCGGCTTCAGCAGGCTTTGAATGCGAAACTCGCGGCCCATGTCGTGCGCACCTTTGGCCTTGGTGCCTTTGGGTGGGCGGCGCAGTATCAAATCAGCCTCCGGGTACTTCAGCCGATAGGTCCAGTTCGAGGCCCCACCCGAATACTGAGTCAACTCCGGTTTGTCGCTTAGCGTCAAACCCTGCGTACGCAGCCAGCCGGTCACCACGTCGGTGTTTAATTCTTCGCCTGGTCGAACTGCAGTGCCTACATCCAATACCGATTTCGCTGAACCAGTCATTATTTGAAACCCCGCTTCATCATTTCAATGCGGGCAATCACGCCTTTGTGAACTTCATCGGGGCCATCGGCCAGGCGCAGGCTACGTGCTTGAATGTAAAAGCCGGAAAGCGGTGTGTCGCGGCTAACACCTGCGCCGCCGTGCATTTGAATGGCCATGTCGACCACCTGTTCCAGCACATTGGGCGCCACCACTTTAATGGCTGCAATCTCGGTCATGGCCTGTAGCGCACCGACCTGGTCCAGTTTCCAGGCTGCGTACAGGGTCAACAGGCGTGCCTGGTCGATTGCCAGGCGAGCCTCGGCCACACGTTCGCGGTTGCCGCCCAAATTAATCAATGGTTTGCCAAAGGCCACGCGTGAGATACCACGCTTGATCATCAGGTCCAGCGATTCCTCGGCGGCGCCAATGCAACGCATGCAATGGTGAATGCGGCCAGGGCCCAGTCTGCCTTGTGCAATTTCGAAACCTTTGCCCAAGCCAGCAATCACGTTGCCTTGGGGCACGCGCACATTGTTGAATTCCACCTCGCCGTGGCCGTGGGGTTCATCGTAAGTCCCGAACACCGGCAACATGCGTTTGATGGAAACGCCCGGCGTATTCAAAGGCACCAGCACCATGGTGTGTTGGTGATGGCGGTCCAGGTCAGGATTTTCTGTGCGCGCCATCACAATGGCTATTTTTGCACGCGGGTCGCCAATACCACTGCTCCACCACTTGGTGCCGTTGATCACCACTTCGTCGCCTTCCAGGGTGGCGGTGGCTTGCATATTGGTGGCGTCGCTGCTGGCCACATCGGGTTCAGTCATGCAAAACACAGACCGGATTTCACCAGCCAGCAGGGGCTCCAGCCATTCTTTTTTCTGCTCGGCATTGCCGTATTTCCACAGCACTTCCATGTTGCCGGTGTCGGGCGCATTGCAGTTGAACACTTCAGGTGCCATCAGACTGCGGCCTGTTTCTTCAGCCACCAGCGCATACTCCATGGTGCTCAGGCCCGCACCCAGTTTGTCGTCGGGCAAAAACATATTCCACAGGCCTGCCTCGCGCGCCTTGCTTTTCAGGGCCTCCATTTCAGGGGGAATGCGCCAGTTGACCCACTCGCGACCATTGCACTGGGCCTCAATTTTGTCCCAGTAAGCGGCCTCTAGCGGGGCAATTTCGTTTTTCATGAAGGCGCGGACGCGCTTTACAAAGTCTTGCGCCTTGGCGCTGGGCTCAAAATTCACAACGTGTCTCCTGGTGTTTCTTGGTGTTCGGCTTGTTTCCTCCGATATCATCCATGCTAACGGAAATTTCAAGGTGTCAACAACATGCGTGCTTTGGGCAAAGTTTTGATTGCAGTGGTATTGCTGCCGGTGGTCGTTATTGGTGGTGTCGTGGTGTTTGGTTCTACGCCTGTGGAGCCAGTGGCTTGGAAGCCAGCGCCCATGCCCAGCCTGAGTTCAGGCCCCTATGCCAGCAACAGTTTGCTGCAAGATGCACAAGTGTTTGGTACCTACAACCTGCTGCAGCCAGAGTCCATTGCACCTGGTCCAGACGGATTGCTATACACAGGTATGAACACCGGTGAAATTGTGCGTTTCGACCCGGCCAAACTGCAGGTGCCTGAAAGCCCCCAAACAACTCCTTTTGACCTGATTGGCAACACCAAAGGCCGCCCCCTGGGTTTGGTGTTTCATCCCGAAGGTTATTTGGTGGTTGCCGATGCAATCAAAGGTTTGTTGAAAGTCACCATGCAAGGCGAAGTCACGGTACTGTCGACTGAGTCCGAAGGCGTGCCATTCAAGTTTGTAGACGATGTGGCTGTGAGTGCAGATGGTCGTTTTGCCTATTTCTCGGACGCTTCCAGCAAGTTTGACTTGAACAGCTACGTGCTCGATGTTCTTGAACATGGCCCCAACGGACGATTGCTTCAATATGATTTTCAAACAGGTGAAACCAAAACGTTACTGAGTGGCTTGCAGTTTGCCAACGGCGTCACAATTTCAAAAGCAGGCGATTATGTGCTGGTCAACGAAACCGGCGAATACCGCATTCTGCGCTATTGGTTACAAGGCGAAAAGGCTGGAACCAGCGATGTATTGATCGATGGCCTGCCCGGTTTCCCGGACAATATTCGCACGGACGCCGATGGAAACTATTGGGTTGCTGTACCCAGTTTACGTGACCCGCTGCTGGATTCGCTCGCCGACAAACCTGCTGTTCGCAAAGCGATGGCAAAATTATTGAACTACGTTCAATTCCCGATCAAACCCAAGGCCATGGCGCTGGCAATTAACCCGCAAGGCACCGTGATTGCCAACCTGCAAGCTGAGAAGGCTGGTGCTTACTATTATTACGTGACGCAGGTGACGCCCTTTGATGGCAAACTGTATTTCGGATCAGTACATATCAACGGGGTTGCAACTATTTCCAATCCACTGGGTCAGTCACCCATCGAATAGAACAGGAGAGAGAAAATGGCCAAAGCAGCAAAGAAACCTGACATGCCCTCCATTAACATCGGTATCCCCGATGCCAAGCGTGCCGCGATTGCCCAGGCCCTAAGCCGCCTGCTGGCCGAAACCTACACCTTGTACCTGACCACGCACAACTTCCACTGGAATGTGACCGGTAAAATGTTCAATACCCTGCACACCATGTTCATGGGGCAGTACACCGAAATGTGGAATGCAGTGGACCCGATTGCCGAACGTATCCGGGCGCTTGGTTTTCATGCACCAGGCTCCTATGCCGAATTCTCGAAGTTAAGCACTTTGAAAGATGCGCCTGCCAAGCCACCCAAGGCCATGGAAATGGTGGAAATTCTTGCCAAAGGTCACGAGGCGATTGCACGCACCGCTCGCGAAATTTTTCCTATCATTGAAGACGGCGATGACCAGCCCTCTGCTGATTTGCTGACACAGCGCATGGACATTCACGAGAAAACTGCCTGGATGTTGCGTGCCTTGCTGGAGGATTAATTCAGCTTGTTTGTTTTAACCCAAGCGGGGGGCCACCTTGTTTTTGCCCTCCCTTTTGCATCTGTTTCACCTTGCAGCGAGTAGTGTTAACGTGACCGACAAATATTCTACTGACCCAAGCGACTTTGACTACGAGGCGGCACTTTTGGCCTGTGCGCGTGGTGAAAAGTTTGCATTGCAGGCCATTTATGCGCGTGACAGCCGCTGGTTATTTTCGGTGGCCTATCGAATCGTGAAACGGCGTGAACTGGCCGAAGAGGTTCTGCACGATGCCATGGTCAAGGTTTGGAATCGATCTCGGTTATACTCTCCCGCCTTGGGATCTGCGCGCGGTTGGGTGTACACGGTGGTGCGCAACCAAGCGTTAAATACAGTGCGCAAGCGCTTGATGGAAGTGTCTTCCGAAGAGCACGACGTGCCGGAATTGTCGACCAACGACAATCAAGAGTTGGCCCAAGAAGCCGAAAAGCTCAGCGCGTGTTTGGGAAAACTGGACGAAACCAAACGCAACGCCATTGTATTGGCCTTTGTAGATGGGTACACCCATGAGCAAATTGCAGAACGATTGAATTCGCCCCTCGGCAGTGTCAAAAGCTGGATACGCCGGGGATTGTTGAAATTGAAGGAGTGTTTGTCATGACAGAGACGACGCAGACAGAAGCCAAGATTGTTGAGGCTGGCGAGTACGTGCTCGGCGTAATGACAGACGCTGAGCGACAGGATTTCGAGCGACGCTTGAACCAGGATCCCGAGTTGGCCAAAGAAGTGAGCAGCTGGACTGAACACTTCGCCGCCATGTCCAGGAAGTTTGAGCAAGAACCTGTGAGTGCCAAGGTGTGGGCCAAAGTGGACCGTTCTATTGCCATGGCTGGCGAAAAAACTGCTTCAGCAGTGGCCGCGCCTTTTGCTTGGTTGTGGAAAGGGTGGGCTGTAGCAGCCAGCGCTGCAGTGGTAGTGCTGGGCGTGCAGTTGTTTGGTACCAGTCAACAACTCAATGATGGGCCCCGCTACGTCGCAGTGATGAAAAGCCCCGATAAAACCACCGAATGGCTGGTGGAAGCGCGCCCGAACGACACCATTCGCGTGTATCAAATTGGTGGTTTGCCCATTGAAGGCAACCCCGCCAACATGGGCAAAAGCTTGCAGCTGTGGACCAAAGCACCCACCGATGCTGGCCCAACCTCATTGGGTTTGATGGAATTGGGCAAGCCGCTGGAACTGCCCGCCGACATGCTCCCCAAACTGGTTGAGCAGCAGTTGTTCGAAGTCACGCTCGAACCAGCAGGCGGATCGCCTTTGGGCAACCGCCCTTCCGGTGAAATCATGTTCATTGGTACCGCGGTGGCGTTGAAGTGAATTCGATGGTGTGAATAAAAAAGCCCCGGTCTAACAGACCGGGGCTTTTTGCTTCTACAACTTGATTACTGTTGGTTGTAGATAATCGCCAAATCGCGAAGGTCGGCTGGGCCGGTGGCGCCACCAATTTGGTTGGTGGCGCCTGTGCCGATCAGTGCCCCAGCAGCGGTCGCTGCACCAGTTCCCAGGTTAATGTCAAACAGGCTGTATGGGCCGGTCAAACCAACGCGCCCAGCAATCACTCGCGCGCCATCGTCACCGCCCACTACATCAAAGCCGGCGAAGTTGTCCAAGGTGCCACCGATCGCACCGATTTGCCTCAACAAGCCCGTGTTGGGGGGCAGTTGTTGCAGCAAAGTCGAATTGGTGGAATCAATGTCGAACATTTTTGTGGCTGGACTCGGACGGATGGTCGATGAGAAATTGCGGGTGTAGGCAATTTGAGTCACGCTGAAGTCTGCAGCAGCTGGCGTTGGTGCAGCGGCATCAGCTTGCAAGTCACCACCAGCCGCATCGCCGCCGGGTGCAGCCAACCGGTCACGTTCCACAATAGTGGCACCCGTGTCTACGTTGATACGGTAGTTTTCGCCGTCACCAATGCCTGAGCTAACAACTCGCAGGCGGTCTGCTGCTGGGTTGAAGTCGATGCTGTAATTTTTGCCTGCGTCAAATACCAAAGCGCCACCGGCCGTATTGGCATTGCTCAAGCTGGATTCCAGCGTGGCTGCGCCAGTATCGGGGTTGATGGTGTACAGCTTGCCGCTCGTGCCATTGCGCACGAAGCCGTATAGTTCTCCTGTTGCCGGGCGCACATCAATGCCCAACAGCTGATCGCCCATGGCCAACCCTGTCACTGCGACTGGGCTGCTAATCGTGTTCGGAGTGCGCAACGAGAAGCTGAACAGGGTTGGCGCAGTCAGTGTGCCGTTCAAGCCAACAACCGTTGGGTTTTCGTTCAATTCAACAGCAAGACCAATCACGTTACCGCTGATGTTGACGTTGCCCAGCAATGCTGCTGCATTGGTTGTGAGAGGAAATGTTTCGGCTGGGTCAGGAATACGCACTGTGTACAAGCCTTTGCTGCTCCCCACTGTGAGTAGCGCATAGCCCACATTGGTTTCAGGGTCGATGTCAAAACCATTGACAGCTGTTGCTGTTACTCCCAATGGAGCAATATCTGTCAACGTGCCCGGGTTTGCGCTTTGTAGTACCAAGCGATTGTTGATAGTGTCGATGTCAAAAAGTCGGGTGCCGCTGGTGCCATCAAACGAGTTGGTGTAAGCCGCGCCTGTTGTCTCTGCGTTGGCTGGGCCACCGTTGATTTCCAGGTCGGTGATTGTTTGTCCTGCTGTTTTGGTAGCACGGCGATCGTTGTCGAGGAAGATACGCAGGTTCTGGCCTGCATCGCTAACTACACGCAGCGCGTCAGCTGCCGGGTTAAAATCCACGCCAAAATTGTCGCCTAGCAAAGTGGCATAAGCGGCGTTTCCGGGTGAGTCATCTGCGGGGTCGGCCACCAAGGTGGCAATAAAAGTGAGCGCGCCAGTGGTGGTGTTGGCAGTGTAAACACGCCCTACATCACTTGCATCTTTGGTCACTACATACAGGTTGCCATTAAAAGGGCGGAAATCCATACCAATTGCGACTTCGCCGTTGGTCATGAAACCGTTCAATTGGGTGCTGGTTCTTAACTGTGTTGGATTATCCCGGTTTAGAGAAGCCAACTGGTTTGCATCGGTCAGCAGGAACACATCACCTGCGCTCATCGCTGGGGTGTCATCGTCTGAAAAACAACCACCCAACACCAAACTGGACAAAGCCAGTGCCACAAATTTTTTCTTGAATTTCATTTGAATCCCTCTGTCGTTAATGCCTAAAACAGGTGTCAAACCACAAGTCGACACAGAGGGAACACAGCGTGGCGTGTTTTGGATGCAGCTAGTTGATTTGGCCTTTTTGCTTCAAGCCATCAAGATCCAGAATTTCAATATTTCCTCGTCCCAACAACAACAGGCCTTCATGCTCCAGCTCCTTCAGCATTTGGTTCACTGTTTGCCGCGAAATTGACAGCATGGCTGAGAGCTTTTCTTGCGACACATGCAGGGTGCGCGCGCTTACGGTGCTGCTGTCCGATCGTATGCCGTAGCCCTCAGCCATTTGCAGCAAACGGCGGGCAAGGCGGGTGGGGGTGGGTAACAGGGCCGCGTCTTCAATGGCTCCAAAAATAAGGCGAACCTTCTGGGTTAACAGCAAGCCAAATTCACGCCAGTAATTGGGGTTCTCTGAAATCAGTTGATCCAGCAGCGCTTGCCGCACGTGAAACACGGTGGCAGGTCCATCAGCCAGCGCGTCGTGGGTTCTGGGTTGACGGTCAAACAGGCAAATTTCTCCAAACCAGTCCGGTGGGTCAATCAGGGTCAGGATTACATGCTTGTCCTCTGCGCCATGTTTGCTGGCCCCCACAATTTGTACCGACCCGCTGAGTACAGCATACAAACCGTCGGCACAATCGCCTCTGGAGAAAAGGCGCTGCCCGTTCTGGAACTGACGCAAAACGCCATGCTTTAACAAAGCCTGTTGCAGGTTGCCGGGCAAATTGGCAAACCATTTTCCGCGGTTCAATATTTGTTGAATGTTGTGTGTCTGCATTGTTTTTTTGTTATGTCTCCACCTGTTCTACTAAATTAGCATCAAATGTCAGGCAATTGACAGACCTTTCAGCCTTGATTTGTAACCATACAAGCTCAAAATCAAACATTTAGAACATTTGCCGCTTCAAGGAGAACAAGCCATGAGAACGTTGGTCGACCAACTGGCAACCTATGCCACGTATCACCGTGACCCACGCAACATTGCCACCCACTTTGTGGGCGTTCCCATTATTGTGTTGTCGGTGTTAATTCTGTTGTCGCGCGTGTCGGTGGATGTGGCCGGTATCGCGGTTACACCCGCCTTGTTGGTTTTTTTGCTGTCCAGCCTGTTTTATCTCAAGCTGAGCCTCACCTATGGCCTGGCCATGTTTGTCATTCACGGCGTACTACTGCTGACTGCCGGGCATTTTGCAACCTTGAGCACAGCAGCCTGGCTGGGTGCTGGCGTGGGTATTTTTGTGGTGGGCTGGATTATCCAGTTTGTGGGCCATTACTACGAAGGCCGCAAGCCTGCTTTTGTTGATGACCTGATTGGCTTGGCGATAGGCCCACTGTTTGTGGTGGCTGAACTGGGTTTTTTAATTGGCTTGGGCAAGAAAACGCAAGCACAAGTGGAAGCAATTGCAGGCCCGGTGCGCCGCCGCGAAACAGCAAACGCCTAATTACACGCCAGCCAGTGAAGGGGGTTCATCAGAACCCCCAATGCACATCCACTTCTTTTTTCGCCGCTTCTTCCAGCATCTTCAACAAAGGGTAAGCCCTTTGTTCAAGTCCCACATGGTTTTTCAGGGCAATTTTTTCTTCTGCGCTTAGCTCATCCTCATCAATCGGGTTCTCGGCGCGAGCCATGCGTTCGGCATTTACCGCGGCCACCAGTTGTGCATGCGCATGGGCCAAGTCGCGAGGCTCAATCACACCCCGCTCGCTGGGTTCAATACCCATGATTCGAAACAGTTGGTCTGCATTGGATTTGAACATCACAATGTCGCCGGCTGCTTTTGATTTGAATTTCACAATACCCATTCTGTTCACACTCTGGTTATCACTGCTATTGATCTGTATCAAGAGCCCCTACAATGGAGCACCTGCCTAATTTTCGCCTCAAAGCGCCTCATGAAAACAGCCTTTGCTCAAAGCCGTGCAATTTTCGTTTCCCTGCTCGCATTATGCGCCTTGGTCGCGTGTTCGCCCCAGTTCAACTGGCGGGTGGTACCCAACACCGATATTGGCTACATGGCTACATTTCCTGACAAGCCGGCGCAGGCCACCCGAACCATGGATTTGATCGGGCTTCAAGTGCCGCTGACTTTGCAGGCAGCTCAAATTGAAGGTTTATATTTTGCAGTGGGCACCGTGCCTTTGCAGGGCGACCTTGCTTTACAGGGCCCCGCCTTGCGGGATGCTTTGGCCCAGGCGATTGCCAACAATATTGCCGCTGGTCAAGCAGAAGTAAAGCCTGTTCAATGGTTGGGTAAAACCGTGCATGAACTGTCGATCACAGGCAAGTTGTCTTCCGGTGAAGCCGCTTTTGCGCAGGCCCGTTTTTTCGAGCACCAAGGCGTACTTTATGAGGTGTTGATGATGGGCACTGGTGAAGCAGCCAATCCCGATTCAGCCACCTCCTGGTTTGGTGGCTTTTCCCTGCTGGGGCAGTAATGCAATACAAGCCCCAAAATGTATCGCGTGAAATTGGGCCCGATGGGGTAGAACACATGTATGTCAACGGCAGCCTTGCCATGCGCATGTTTGTGATCTTTGCGGCTGCGTACATCATGTCCTATGCATTCAGGGCCATCAATGCAGTCATTGCCCAGCCTTTGGTTCAAGAACTCGGACTGACTGCCGGGCAGCTGGGCTTTTTGGCCTCGGCCTATTTTCTGTCCTTTGCCATCATGCAATTGCCTGTTGGCGTCATGCTGGATCGTTACGGCCCCAGGCGTGTTGAGGCGGTATTGATCGGTTTTGCAGCGCTGGGTGCCTTGTTGTTTGCCGTTGCTGATTCTTATTTGGTGTTGTGGCTGGGCCGCGCCCTGATTGGTGTGGGTGTGTCGGCATGCTTGATGGCGGCTGTAAAGGCCTACTCGCTGTATTTCAGGCCGCACATGCAGGCTAGCTTGTCGTCGTGGATGCTGGTGGCCGGGTCGTTGGGAGCGCTCACCGTGACCACGCCCGTGGAGGCGGCGCTGCCTGCCCTAGGGTGGCGAGGTGTGTTTGGTGTGGCCGCGGTGCTGTGTGTACTGGCTGGTTTTGCTTTGTGGTTTGCTTTGCCAGCGTTGTTCAAACCCCAAAAAACCCAGTCAGTGGCCGACATGGCCCAAGGTTACCGGGCCATTTATGCGCACCCTCATTTTTGGCGTGTTGCCCCCTTGGCGATGATCACGCAAGGGGGGTTCATGGCATTCCATGGTTTGTGGGTAGGCCCTTGGTTCACCAATGTGATTGGGGTCAGCAATGCCCAGGCGGCGCAAAACATGTTCTGGATTTCTGCGGTGCTGATGTTGGGCTATCTGGCCCTCGGTTTCCTGACTCGCAGGGTGTCCAAGGCGGGGGGCGATGAAGATCAAATCATGATGATCGGCATGGGCCTGTCTTTGTTGGTGTTTGCCGTTCAAATTGTTCAGGGCGCGCAATCAAGCCTGTGGGGTTGGTTGATCCATGCTTTCCTGATTTCCTCCGGCATCATGACCTACGCCACCTGCAACAAGCCTTTTCCCAAAAAACTCACGGGTCGGTCCAGTACGGCCTTGAACCTTCTGATTTTTATTGGTGCCTTCAGTATTCAATGGGGCATTGGCATAGGCATTGATACCTTTGTGGCATTGGGGTTGGAGAGTACCGACGCCATGCGGCTTTCGCTGGCCATTTTGTGGACTCTGCAATTGTTCAGTTGGATTTGGTATGCTCGACCTGGACGCAAAGTAAGTCACCTAATTCCGTTTGGGGCAGAACAACAACATCGGGGGTGAGCATGGCTCAGGCTCTTGAGGATGGCAGTAGTCACGAAGCACCGGAGCTTGGAACCGCTTGGACCAGCCCTGATTACCTCGATGAGCAGCAATGCCTGACCAGCATGGAGCGAGTGTTCGACGTGTGCGCCACCTGCCGGCGTTGTTTGTCCCAGTGCAGCACATTTCCCGCTTTGTTCGACCTGATTGATGAGTCTGAAGACTCAGAGCTTGGCAGCGTACCAAAATCGCACTATCTTGATTTGGCCAATCACTGTCACCTGTGCGACCAATGCCATGTGGGCCACTGCCCATATAGCGAACCCCATCCACAGCAAATCAACTTTCCAGCCATCATGTTGCGGGCCAAAGCCGTGAAATTTGCCAAGGGCGGTACTAATTTCGGTGCTGCGTTTGAGCGGCACAATCCGTTCTCCCATTTGGCAGGTATTCCGGTGGTTGCCGCGCTGGTCAACACCGCCGCGGGTAGCAGTGCCGTGCGCAAGTGGATTGAACGCGGCACGGGTGTTGATGCACAAGCCTGGTTACCCAAACTGGCGACTCGAACCTTTCTTGCTCGGGAAAGCAGTTTGATGTTGGCCAGCCCAGCGCAGCCCCCTGTGGTGGCAGACCATGTCAGAGTGCCCCGACAGGTGGCCATATTGGCCAGCTGCTACGTGAATTTGCACGAACCTGAAATTGGTCAGGATTTGATTCAGGTGCTGCAACACAATGACATTGAGTCCGTGGTGGTTAATCTTGAGGCATGTTGCGGTCAAGCCAAACTGAACATGGGCGATCTTTCCGGTTTTGCTGAATTGGCGCGAATCAACATTCCTCGCTTGTTGGCCTTGGCCCAGCAGGGGTATGCACTGGTGTCCCCAAGCCCACGCTGTGCGCGAATATTTACTCACAACTTGCCTGCTCTTTTCCCGGCCAATGCCGAAATTCAGCAAGTGAAGGAAGCGTTTTGGGCGCCTACGGAATACCTGATTGCCCTGCACGGCGAAGATGCCTTGAAAACTGATTTCGTCCATTCTTTGGGCAAAGTGAACTATCACGAACCTTTCTTGGGCGGTGCTCATTTGGGTATTGCCAGGCACACCGAGGCTTTGTTGGCCTTAATACCAGACACTGAGGTAAACGTTGTCAAGGGCAGCCCTGGCTTTGGTGGTGACTGGGGTAGTCGGCGTGAGCACTTTCCTATGGCCATGAAAATAGGGCGGCAGGTAGTGCGGCAAATGGCCGACCAGGCCCCCGATTATTTGTCGACAGACTGTCAATTGACGGGGAGGCAAATTGCCTGGGGTATTGAAAGCCTTGGCCTTTCACAAACCCCCGATAAAAAACCGGAACTGGTGCATCCACTGAGCTTGCTGCGAATGGCTTACGGGTTGTGATTTAGCTGGTAAGCACAGGCGAGTGGTTGCCCGCCTCGCCACTTAGCGCCTTTCTGTATTGAATCGCTGTGGCAATGTGCTTCTTGTCAATGCGGTCTGCAGTGTCGAGATCAGCCAAGGTGCGTGCAACCCTGCAAATTCGGTGCAGTGCACGCGCTGAAAGATGGTTTTTTTGTGCATAGGCCAACAACAGTTTTTCAGCGCCGCTGGCAGGTTTGCAATATTTGTTGATTTGGCCCGCGCTCATTTCACCATTCAGGCAGCCCTGGCGTTCAAGTTGAATGGTTCGGGCCTGTTCAACTTGCCTGCGCAGCCCAGCGCTGCTGCCGAACTCAGAGTGTTGCGTTTCCCCCGTTAGCAAGGTGCCGTGGTCAATGGCTTGCACTTCAACTGAAATATCCAGCCGGTCGGCCAACGGACCAGACAGTTTGTTTTGATATTTTCTCACTTGGTCTGGCGTACATCGACATTCTTTTGCAGGGTGGCCCAACCAGCCGCAGGGGCATGGGTTGTGGGCACATACCCACAAAAACCTAGCGGGAAAACTGGCTTGATGGCCCGATCTGGAAATATTCACACGCCCGGTTTCAAGCGGTTCACGCAACGACTCCAGGCAACGTCGATCGAATTCCAACACTTCATCGGTGAACAAAATGCCTTGATGGGCCAGTGTAATTTCACCTGGTGAGGGTGGGTTTCCGCTGTTAATTCCATTTAATAATGCGACTGTGTGTCTTGTAAAATCAAGAGTTTAAACGCATTATATTGGTTAAATAATGCGACCAAATTACACTTTTAAATGCGACTGGATAGGAAATCATAATTAATGACGCAACTGGATTCTAAGCGCCCTGTCCGACCGCTCAAAACTAGTCGAAGGTGTCTGACTGGCCGTGTTTCGACAGGTGGAGAAAGCGCGAATTTTGAGTCTTCTTTAGAAAGGGATTGGATTGCAGTGCTGGACTTTCACCCTGCGGTTAAAAGCATCCGTGAACAACCTTTCTCCCTGTACTACGATCTTGAGGGGGTTAAAAGGCGTTACACGCCAGACGTTTTGGCTGAGTGGTCAACGCCTCACGGCCATGTAAAAACAATCGTGTATGAGGTAAAGCCGATTGACGAATTGCGAGCTAATTGGAAAAACTACCGCCCGCGATTCAAGGCTGCAGTTCGATATTGCCGTTCGAGAGGTTGGAAATTCAAAATTGTGACCGAGCGCGAGATCAGAACCCCTTACTTGAAGAATGCCCAGTTTCTTAGACGCTACAGAGCCCTTGATCCTCAAACGTTAATTGGTGATCAGCTTCTCTACACTCTTAAAGCTCTAGGACCAACCACGCCACAAGCCCTGTTGGCTGCATCGTATTTGTACCAAGATACCAGATTGAAAGCTATTCCAGAACTATGGAGGCTAGTGGCTTGTGGACAGATTGGTGTATTTCTGAATGAAAAATTGACTATGAACAGCACCATTTGGTTGGCCGGAGCTTGATATGCCAGGGATATCAAAAGCATTCTTCAAGGTGGAAGTTGGTCAATTGGTGGCTTACAAAGAGGAACAATTCAAAATCACTCATCTGATCTCCGTGGAAAGTGTTTTAGCGCTGAACTTACGAACACTCGAGAGCGAGCGTCTTCGCATCGATGGGATTAAGCTCGTAGCAAATGATGATGGTTTAAAGGACACAAGTGTTGTAGGTCATATCGACCTAACACTCTACAGCGAGGAGGAATGGGCCGAAGCTCAGCGCAGATTTTTGGTGATCAAGCCACTGCTCGAGAACCCTATTCGCTCCAGAACCGATGCTGAAAAAATTGCTGATAGCAGTGGAGTTCATGTAGCAACATTGTACCGTTGGCTGAAGAACTATCAAGAGGCTGGACATGTATCTGCTCTGGTTCCATCAAAACGAGGCCGAAAGTATGGAAGTAAGTTGTTGGCTCAGGAGCAAGAAAAAATCGTCGAGAGCGTGATTGAAGATATTTATCTGAGCAAGCAGCGTCACAAGCCCCAGGATGTGATTGAAGAGGTCAATAGACGATGTCGCTTAGCGAAAATTGCTGCCCCTCACTCAAACACTGTGCGGCACAGGCTCAATCTACTTGACCCTGCAGCTACGATGCGACGGAGGGGATTTCAGGAGGCAGCTCGTAACAAATACGCCCCTATTCTTGGGCAATTCCCTGGCGCCGATTATCCACTCGCGGTGGTACAAATCGATCACACGGAAGCTGACATCATTTTAGTGGATGAAGTTCATCGAAAACCGATAGGTAGACCCTGGATGACTTTGGCCATTGACGTATGTACTAGAACGGTTGCGGGTCTTTACATCACCTACGAAAAACCCAGTGCCGCATCTGTAGGTATGTGTATTGCTCACGCAATTTGTCCTAAACGCGAGTACCTCGCCGAGCTTGGAATCGAGGGTGACTGGAGTGTTTGGGGTGTTATGAGTGTTGTTCACACGGACAATGCAAAAGAGTTTCGCGGAGTGGTTCTTGATAGGGCTTGTGTTGAATACAACATCGATCTGCAGTGGAGGCCTGTACTGCTGCCGCATTACGGCGGTCACATTGAGCGCCTGATGGGCACGATGGCCAATGAGATTCGCAAACTGCCCGGTGCAACTTTCTCAAACCCGACGAAACGCAAAGGTTACAACTCTGAAAAACATGCAGCGATGACACTTAAGGAATTTGAGCGTTATCTAGTGGATTTCATAGTCAACGTTTATCACCAGCGCGTTCACTCGCAACTGGGAATGTCGCCCCGACGAAAATGGGAATTGGGTGTGATGGGGGACGAGCATCTGACAGGAACCGGGATCATGCCAATTCCTGAGGATCCGCTTAGAGTACGGTTGGATTTCATGCCATTTTTTGAACGGACTGTTCAACAGTATGGGATCAAAATCGATTGCCTCAGTTATTACGATCACATTCTAGATCCCTACATCAACTCAGTTGATCCAGAGAACAAGCGTGAGAAGAAAACCTTTGTTGTCCGCCGAGACCCACGGGACATTAGCAAGATCTATTTTTTCGATCCTGCTGACAACAGGTATGTTGTCATCCCTTATCGAAATGTTGGCCAACCGGCGATGAGCGCATGGGAGCTAAAAGAAGTTCAGCAATTACTTAAAACTCAAGGGAAGGAAGATGTCGACGAAGCCATGATTTTTGAGGCACTGGGGCGAATGCGTTCTCGAATTGAAGAAGCGAAACACAAGACTAAAGCTGCTCGCCGTCAAGCGACAAGAAACCCCTCTGTGAACGGTGCCAGGCCAGGTTCAGGAAGTGCCAACGACACCTCAGCTTTAAAACCGACAAGTTTCCCCATGATCGAGTCGAGTTCTGTTGCCAGTGACGATGACCCTGTCAGTAACACCATTAAAGTCTTAAAAACACCAGGAAATTTTGT
>CESG01055586.1_pt1 | contig 67300 bp, 58 predicted proteins | sample 531121 | NCBI WGS metagenome assembly CESG01 (sample SAMEA2621287, study PRJEB7988) | marine metagenome | biome: marine biome (ENVO:00000447); feature: mesopelagic zone (ENVO:00000213); material: "saline water (ENVO:00002010), including plankton (ENVO:xxxxxxxx)" | depth 800 m
GTCGTGCTCTTGAACGATGACTACACCCCCATGGAGTTCGTCGTGATTGTTTTGCAGAAGTTTTTTGGAAAAGGAAGGGAACAGGCCACCCAAATCATGCTGAAAGTGCATAGAGAGGGAAAAGGGGTCTGTGGGGTTTATCCCAAAGACATCGCCTCGACCAAGGTCGAAATGGTATGCGGATTCGCAAAGCAGCATCAACACCCGCTGCAGTGCGTGATGGAGGAAACATGATTGCGCAAGAGTTAGAAGTAAGTTTGCACATGGCATTTGTTGACGCACGTCAGCAAAAGCATGAATTCATCACGGTAGAGCATCTGCTATTGGCCTTGCTGGACAATCCTTCAGCAGCCGAGGTGCTACGTTCATGCTCCGCTGATGTTGAGGAAATTCGCAAGAACCTGCAAAATTTCATCAAGGACAACACACCTGTGGTGTCGGGTCAGGATGAAGTGGACACACAGCCCACGTTGGGTTTTCAGCGGGTTATCCAGCGCGCCATTATGCATGTTCAGAGCACATCCAATGGCAAAAAAGAAGTCACCGGCGCCAACGTGTTGGTGGCAATCTTTGGTGAAAAAGATTCACATGCCGTTTACTACCTGCACCAGCAAGGCATTACGCGTCTGGATGTGGTGAATTACATTTCACACGGTATTACCAAAACGCCGCAGGCCCCCGCGCCGAAGCCCGAGAATTCTCAGAACGAAGGTCAGGAGCAAGAAGCCGAGGCCACACAAAGCGTGGGCGACAAGCAGTCACCCTTGGATCAGTACACCCAGAATCTGAACGCCTTGGCCAAGGAAGGAAAAATTGATCCGCTGATTGGTCGAGAGCAGGAAGTGGAGCGGGTTATCCAAGTGTTGTGCCGTCGCCGCAAAAACAACCCACTGCTGGTGGGTGAAGCCGGCGTTGGAAAAACCGCGATTGCAGAAGGCCTGGCCTGGAGAATTGTGCAAGGTGATGTGCCGGAAATTCTGGCCACAGCACAAGTGCATTCTCTGGACATGGGTGCGTTGTTGGCGGGTACCAAATACCGCGGAGATTTCGAACAGCGCTTGAAAGCGGTGTTGAAACAGTTGAAAGCCAATCCCGATTCTGTGTTGTTCATTGATGAAATTCACACCCTGATCGGTGCTGGGTCTGCTTCTGGCGGCACGCTGGACGCCTCCAATTTGCTGAAGCCTGCTTTGTCTTCAGGTCAGTTGAAGTGTATTGGTGCAACCACCTTTACTGAGTACCGTGGCATTTTCGAGAAAGATCATGCGCTTTCACGTCGCTTCCAGAAAATTGATGTGTCTGAACCCACAGTGGAGCAAACCATTGAAATTTTGCGCGGTTTGAAAAGCCGTTTCGAAGACCATCATGGTGTTAAATATTCCAGCGCCGCCATTTCAGCAGCAGCTGAGTTGTCGGCCAAGTTCATCAACGACCGCCATTTGCCTGACAAGGCCATTGATGTGATTGATGAAGCAGGCGCGGCACAGCGTATTTTGCCGAAAAGCAAACAGCGTAAAACAATTACGAAGGGTGACATCGAAGACATCGTCTCAAAAATTGCCCGTATTCCGCCACAGTCGGTCAATACCGATGACCGCAACAAGCTGGCTACACTCGATCGCGATTTGAAAGCCACTGTGTTTGGGCAAGACCCTGCCATTGAGGCTTTGGCAAACGCCATCAAAATGTCGCGTGCTGGTTTGGGCAAGGCCGACAAGCCGATTGGCTCGTTCTTGTTCAGCGGCCCCACGGGTGTGGGTAAAACCGAGGTGGCCAAACAGTTGGCCTTTATTCTCGGCATTGAAATGCTGCGTTTCGACATGTCGGAATACATGGAACGCCACGCGGTTTCTCGTTTGATTGGTGCGCCCCCAGGTTATGTTGGATTTGACCAAGGCGGCTTGTTGACCGAGGCCATTACCAAGAAGCCACATTGCGTGTTGTTGCTCGACGAAATCGAAAAAGCGCACCCCGATGTGTTCAACATTCTGCTTCAGGTCATGGACAACGGTACTTTGACCGACAACAATGGTCGCAAGGCTGACTTCCGCAATGTGATCATTATCATGACCACCAACGCGGGTGCAGAAGCCCTGACCAAGCGAGGTATCGGCTTCATGGAATCCAAGGTGCAGGGCGACGAGATGGAAGACATCAAGCGCATGTTCAGCCCTGAGTTCCGCAACCGTCTGGATTCTGTCATTTCCTTCCGTGCGCTGGATGAAGAAATCATTCTTCGCGTGGTTGACAAGTTCCTGATGGAGCTGGAAGAGCAACTGCACCAGAAGAAAGTGGATGCAGTGTTCACAGACGAATTGCGCAAGCATTTGGCCAAGAAAGGTTTCGATCCATTGATGGGTGCTCGCCCAATGCAGCGTTTGATTCAAGACACAATTCGCAAAGCCTTGGCCGACGAGTTGCTGTTCGGCAAGCTGGTGAATGGTGGCAAAGTGACTGTAGACCATGATGTTGAGAACGACCAGGTGTCACTAACCTTTGATGAGGGTTCATCAGGTCAAGAGTCAGAGAGCGGTACTGAGGTGGCGGTTGACTGAATGTACGGCCTGGCAGCAAGCCAGCTAAAAATAGCCTGGTTTGATTCAGAACTTCATTCGCCTGAGTTGTCCTGTGTGGATAACTCAGACGCTCACCTTGCCAAGGCAACTGCGGTTTCTGCCCTTGTTTTTGGCCTGATAGAGCGCATGGTCCGCTTGCGCCATGGTGCGGTCAATACTGTCGGTGTGGGATATATCGCAAATTCCTGCTGAAAATCCGACTTTGCAACAACCATTCAGGCGAATTCTGTCCACTATCCTTTGGGTGTCGTCGGCAGTGCAGTTGGGGAGCAGTACTGCGAATTCTTCACCTCCGACACGTGCGATCAAGTCGCCCGGTCTGAAATTGGTACGAAGCGTCTCTGCAAACTCGCGAAGTCGAATATCCCCAGCCTCATGACCATAGGTGTCGTTGTATTGCTTGAAGTAGTCAATGTCGATAATTGCCACACTGCCTTGTAGCTGATTTTCTCGTTGCATTCTTCGCAGGTATGCACTGCTCATGTCTTGCCAGCCCCGGCTATTGAGTAAACCTGTCAGGGGATCGCTGCAGGCCTGATTACTGAGGTGAAGCAGTTCTACCGCGAAGCGTTTTCGCAAAGTCGATTGCCGCCACAGTGTGAGGCTGACAAAACCCACGGAGTGAATCAACACGACCAAGGTCAGTATCAAGTTGTTGCGTTGTAGTTGATTGACCTTTTCGTCGGCCTCTTGGGTATTTCTCTTCAGGGTGGAATTGAAGATGCCAAGCTCGATCAACCAAAACTCGATGCGTTGAGGGTCGGGTTTTCCGAATTTTTCAAGTTGCTGGTCCATCGTGATCAGGTGTTCTCGAAGGTTTGCAGCCGAATCAGCCAGCCCGCTGTGGGTGTTGATCGTTTCGATGACAGCCAACCTTGAAGCAAGTTGATTGAGTAATTCCTGGGGCGAGCGGTAGCCACGTGTTTCCAGGCCAAGTTGGGTTTCGTAGGTGTGCGGATTGCCAAGGTGATGCAAGGCCGTGCTTTGTACGATCAGATCTTGGAGGGAAACCTCAAGAAGTCGCCTCTTGGCCAGGTCACCTTGAATTTCATGGGCTTTGCTGTAGTTGAAGACGGCTACAAACGCGAGAATTGCGCAGAGTGCCAACCAAAAATACCGGATGGTTATTTCAGAACAGGGACGCAGTTGCCGGACTGCGTGAATCATCCATGTTCGGCCTGTTTTTATAGCTGGCCCACTGCCCCCTGAGTCCATTGTTTTCCTGATGATTCACAATGACACTCAGTGGTAAAAGTGTTTGTAGTGGTTCCCTTTGAGTGGTTTTCTTTCAGCGTGTTCCAGTGCTGCCGAATCCGCCTTCACCACGCTCGCTAGGAGTGAAGTCGCTGACCACTTTGAAGTCAGCGTGTGCCACTGGCAAGATGACCAATTGAGCGATGCGTTCCATGGGTTCAATGGTGACTGCTACCTGGCTACGGTTCCATGCCGATACCATGAGCGGCCCTTGGTAGTCGGAATCAATCAAACCCACGAGGTTGCCGAGAACCAAGCCTTTTTTGTGGCCCAAACCTGAACGGGGCAGAATGGTCGCGCAGTAATTTGGGTCGCCAATGTACATCGAAAGTCCGGTCGGTACGAGTTCAGCCTGGCCGGGTTGCAAAGTCAGTGCTTCGTTCAAGCAGGCGCGCAGGTCGATACCCGCGCTGCCGGGGGTGCCGTATGCGGGCAGTTGGTCTTGCATGCGTGGGTCGAGGACTTTGAGTTCAACTTGAATTTTCATGGGTGTACTTGTGTTCAGGAGTGTTTGGAAATAAAAGTCAGAACTGTTTGTGCAGCGCGTAGCTTGTCCATGCTGCCTAGGCGTTCGGGCTTTAGTTTTTTGCTGTAAATGGTTAGCTCGGTTTGGTCGGCGCCCAAGGCATGTTGAGCCAAATTGCCGATGATGAATTGTGCTTTCTTGCTGTCCAGTTTGCGGTTGGCGTAGTCATCCAGATTTTCTGTTTCCGCAGCAAAACCGACCACAGTCAGCGATTTTTTTCGAGTGCTGGCAAATTCGCCAACATCTGCAAGAATGTCGGGGTTCAGTTCGAACTCCATGTTTAAACCCGCGGCTTGACCGAGTTGTTTTTTCTGCTTTTGGGTGCTTGGGTTTTTAATACCATAATCGGCCACAGCGGCGACACCAATGAACAGGTCTTGTTGCTCGATTTGACCGAATACTGCAGCATGCATTTGCCTGGCAGATTGAACACTCACCATGGGCACACCGTACGGTGTTGGCAAAGCGGTAGGGCCACTCACCAAACTCACTTCGGCACCCATTAACCATGCTGCTTGTGCCAAGGCGTAGCCCATTTTTCCGCTGGATCGATTCGTGATGCCGCGCACCGGGTCAATGGCTTCAAAGGTGGGGCCGGCTGTTACCAATACCTTTTTACCAGCCAGGGGTTTGTGATTCACTGCCCGCGCCAGTTCCAATACGATCTCAAAGGGTTCAAGCATGCGGCCACTGCCCACTTCACCGCAGGCCTGTTCGCCCGCCGCTGGGCCAAACACATTGATACCATCGGTTTTAAGTTGACTGATGTTGCGCTGGGTGGCTGGGTTGTTCCACATTTCCACGTTCATGGCCGGCGCAATGGCCATGGGGCAATTGCGGGCCAATACGAGGTTGTCCAGCAGATTGTCAGCAAACCCGTGTGCATATTTCGCCATGGAGTTGGCGGTGCACGGGGCAATCAATAAAAAATCAGCGTTGCGGCTGATGTCGATGTGCGGCATGCCACGCTCGATACTGCCGGTATCGCTGTTTTCAACAGGCCACTGCGACACATGCACTGATTTGCCAGACAAGGCCTGGAATGTGAGTGGCGCAACAAATTGCGTGGCTGATTCAGTCATGACCACCTGAACTTCGCAGCCCTGTTTCACTAACAGGCGCACCAGTTCAGCCGATTTGTAAGCGGCGATACCGCCGCACACGCCCAAAACCACGCGCAGTTGGTTCAAACCGGGAAGCTGTGGCAATTCGACTGGGCGCATGGGCTAAAGACCTTATTCGCTTTTGGCTGGTTTGGGGGCTTTGTGTTCTTTGTTGAAGAACAGTTCGTCAATGATCAGACCGATTGCACCCATGGTAATTGCAACGTCAGCCACATTGAAAGCAGGCCAGTGATAAGTGCCGACATAAAAATCGAGGAAGTCGATGACCGCCCCGTGAGCCAAGCGATCAATCAAATTGCCGATTGCTCCGCCCAGAATACAGGCCAGGCAGAACATTGCGAATTTCCGATGGCTGGAGGAGCGCATCATGAACAGAATAACGATGGATGCGACGACTGCGACACCGGAAAGAAAGTGCCTTTGCCAGCCCGCCTGATCGGCAAGAAAGCTGAATGCTGCACCAGGATTGAGCACGTAGACCAGATTGAAGAAACTGGTGATTTCAACCACTGCACCCAAATCAAGGCGCGATTGAACCCACAGTTTGCTGATTTGATCGATCAAGATAAGCAGCAAGGAAAAACCGATCCAGGGAAGGATTGATTTTTTGGGCGCTTTCAAAGCGCCAGTGGCATTGGTGGTTTTGGTTGGTGAGGCAGGTTTTCTTGGCATGGGCTTAGACATGATCACGCACCTCGCCCTGGCCAAACAGATTGCTGACACAGCGGCCACAAATTCCGGGGTGTTCAGGGTTTGCGCCTGTGTCGGGCCGCAAATGCCAGCAACGCTCGCACTTTTCACCTTCTGCAATACCCACTTCAATTTTCTCCTCAGCCGCCTGGGCTATTTCAATGCTGGAAACGATGAACAGGAATTTCAGATCATCGCCCAGACTGGCCGCCGCCTGATACAGATTAGGTGGCAAATGAAGTGTTGCTGTGCCCTGCAGGGAGGAGCCAATTTTGCCCTCGGTGCGCAGGTTCTCCAGTTCTTTGACCACGCGTGCGCGCAGCGCGAGCAATTCAGCCCACTTGTTGCCCAATTCATCAGCCTGCGCCACTTGGGGCACTTTGTAAAACTCGTTGCAGAAAATCGAAGGTTCTACATTGCCCATTACTTCTCGGGCTTCTTCAGCGGTAAAGCTGAGCACTGGTGCCATGAGGCGAAGCAGGGCGTGAGTGATGTGGTACAGCGCTGTTTGTGCGCTTCGACGTGCTTTGGAATTCTCGCCGGTGGTGTACAAACGATCTTTCAATACATCGAGGTAAAACGCACCCAAGTCTTCGGAACAGAAAATTTGCAGTTTGCTGACAATCGGGTGGAACTCGTACTTCATGTAGTGCGCTTCGCACTCGCTTTGCAGCTTGCCCAGCAGTGTGAGTGCGTATTGGTCTACTTCGGCCAGTTCTTCGGTGAGAACGGCTTCTGTGGCAAAGTCGAAATCGGAAATATTGGCCAGTAAAAAGCGCAGTGTATTGCGAATGCGGCGGTAGCTTTCGACCACACGCTTCAAAATTTCATCGGAAATAGTGAGTTCGCCAGAGTAATCCGTGCTGGCCACCCACAGGCGCAAAATTTCCGCACCCATTTTGTCGGATACCTGTTGGGGTGCAATCACGTTGCCCACAGATTTGCTCATTTTTCGACCCTGGCCATCCACCACAAAACCGTGGGTGAGCAAGGCTTTGTAGGGTGGTACACCGTTGATCATGCAGCTGGTGAGTAATGACGAGTGGAACCATCCGCGGTGCTGGTCAGAGCCCTCCAGATACAAGTCCGCCGGGAAATGACTTTCATCGGCATGGCTGCCGCGCAGCACGGTTTCGTGCGTGGTGCCAGAGTCGAACCACACATCGAGCGTATCGGGATTCTTGACGTAATCTTTCGCTTCATGACCGATCAATTCTTCAACAGTGACGTGTTGCCAGGCTTCAATGCCTTGTTTTTCGATCAGTTGTGCAATGATTTCGGTCAGCTCAGGGGTTCGTGGGTGCAATTCACCGGTTTCGCGATGCACCAGGAATGCCATGGGTACACCCCACTGGCGTTGGCGCGACAGGGTCCAGTCTGGGCGATTGGCGATCATGGCGTGCAAGCGTGCTTTGCCCCAGGCCGGGAAAAACTCGGTTGATTCCACACCAGCCAGTGCTTTTTCACGCAAACTGCCGGAACCGTCGTTGGGTTTTACATCCATGCCGGCAAACCACTGTGAGGTGGCCCGGTAGATGATCGGGGTTTTGTGGCGCCAGCAGTGCATGTAGCTGTGACCAAATTTCACTTGTTTGACGAGTGTGCCCAGTTCAATCATTTTTTCAACGATGAGCGGGTTGGCTTTCCAAATGTGCAGGCCGCCGAAGAAGGGCAGGGAATCTGCGTAAACACCATTGCCTGTCACCGGGTTGATGATGTCGGCATCTTTCAAGCCATAAGCTTTGCTGGTCAAGAAGTCGTCTACACCATAGGCTGGCGAGCAGTGAACTATGCCTGTACCTGCATCGGTACTCACGTATTCAGCAAGGTACACGGGGCTCAAGCGGTCGTAGAAGGGATGTTTAAAGGCAATGCCTTCCAGCGCAGCGCCCTTGGCAGTGGCTAGTTCGGAACCCTGTAGTTCGTAGCTTTCAAGGCAGGGTTTCACGCGTTCCTGAGCCAGCAACAAATACTTGTTACCCACATCAACCAGGCTGTACACCAGTTCGGGGTGCATGTTCAGTGCCTGGTTGGCCGGCAGTGTCCATGGGGTGGTGGTCCAAATGACCAATTGCCCTGGCTTGGCCTGAAGCGTGGCCTTGGGGATGTTGAATGCTGCGGCGAGCTTGTCCAGGTTCGATTCGTCGAATGCAAAACCCACATCGACAGCGATGTCTTGTTTGTCTTTGTACTCGACCTCGGCTTCAGCCAATGCAGAACCGCAATCGAAGCACCAGTTCACGGGTTTCAGGCCACGGAACACATAGCCCTTCTCCATGATTTTGCCCAACGCGCGAAGCTCGTCTGCCTCGTTGCCAAAGTTCATTGTTTTGTAAGGGTTGTCCCAATCAGCCAGCACACCCAGCCGGATGAAATCTTTTTTCTGGCGTTCAATTTGTTCAGCTGCGTAAGCGCGGCTTTTCTCTTGAACTTCCAGTGTGGGTTTGCCCTTGCCGATGGTTTTTTCGATCTGGATTTCAATCGGCATGCCGTGGCAGTCCCAGCCTGGAACGTATCGGGCATCGTAGCCAGCCAGGCAACGACATTTCACGATGATGTCTTTCAGGATCTTGTTGACCGCATGGCCAATGTGGATGTCGCCATTCGCATAAGGGGGGCCGTCGTGCAGCACGAATTTTGGCTTGCCGGCCTTGGACTGGCGAATCGCCTTGTACAAATCTTCCTTGCACCATTGTTCAACCCAGTTCGGTTCCCTTGCTGGCAGGTTGCCGCGCATGGGGAAGGGCGTATCGGGCAGGTTCAGTGTGTTCTTGTAATCCATATTGGGTTAACAGCCTGTATTTGAAATCTTGGGTTGGTTGGCAGCCAGCATTGCCATGGCTTTTGCCGTGTCTTTGTGCATTTGCTCAACCATCGTATCGAGCGAATCAAAGTGTTGCTCGGGGCGTATGTGCGCCAATACCTCGATGCGCAGCAGCTTGCCGTAAGCGTTGCCTTGCCAGTCTGGAATGAATGTTTCGAGCAAAATTTGATCGGATTGTTCAACCGTGGGGCGCACACCCATGCTGGCTACAGCAGGTAAGGGCTTTTCGGCCAGTCCGTGGACCCACACTGCGAGAATTCCGGTCAAAGCGCTGGCACGCCCGGCAATACGCAGGTTCATGGTGGGGAAACCCAAAGTACGCCCCAGTTTTTTACCGTGAATAATATGCCCGGAGTAGGCCAGTGGATGCCCAAGCATGTGGGCGGCTTTGGCCACGTCGCCAGCTTTCAGGGCTTCCCGAATGTTTGAGCTTGAAACCCGGCTGCCATCGGTTTGAACTTCAGCAAGGTCGTTGACTGTGAAGCCATGTGATTCACCCAAGCCTTTCAGCAATGCGAAATCACCTGCACGTTTGGCGCCGAAGCGAAAATCGTCGCCCACCCACACTTGTTTCGCATTCAACTGGTTCAACAAAACTTCCTGCACAAACGCCTCAGGGCTTAGGCTTGCCATGCGTTTGTTGAAGGGCAGGATACACACTTGTTCAATGCCGCAGCGCTTCATCTCAATGATCCGGTCGCGCAGCGTGGAGATTCGATCGAGCTTGAAGGCAGGATTAAAAAATTCTTTCGGGTGAGGGTGCAGTGTAACCACGGTGGGCACCAAACCCTGCGCGCGCGCGGCAGACACCACGCGGCGGAACAACTCGGCATGGCCGGAGTGAACGCCGTCGAAGTTTCCAATGGTGAGCGCAGTGCCCTTGGCAAATGTGTGTGGCCGGGGGCGGCGAATGATTTTCATACCGAGTGTGTCGGCTCTTTAGTGGTTGCAAAACAACCGGTCATTATAAGGCCTGAATGGTGAAAAATAGGGCTTTTTCGCCCGCACAGTGATAAACTCGCGCCATGCAAAATTCCACACCTTCCGTCGTCATTTTGATCTCGGGGCGCGGTTCAAATCTGAATGCCCTGATCGATCATGCCAAACAGACCGGGGCCTACCAAATTCGTGCAGTCATTTCCAACCGCCCAGCCGCGGCTGGTTTGGCTTTGGCGCAATCGGCGGGGCTAGACACTGCCATTCTTGACCACACTGAGTACGAGAGCCGAGAAGCCTTTGATGCAGCCCTAGCCGGTCTCATCGACCAATATCAGCCCGATTGGCTTGTGCTGGCTGGCTTCATGCGGGTGTTGACTGCAGGTTTTGTGAACCGGTATTTGGGGCGCTTGGTGAACATTCACCCCTCGCTGTTGCCTGCTTTTCCGGGGTTAAAAACCCATCAGCAGGCGCTGGAGGCAGGGGTGAGGGTGCATGGAGTAACCGTGCACTTGGTGACCCCTGAACTTGACCATGGCCCAATTGTGGATCAGGCGCTGTTGCAGGTGTTGCCCGGTGATACTGCCGAAACACTGGCCGCGCGCGTCCTGGGGCTTGAGCATCAAATCTATCCCCGTGCAGTGGCAGCGCTGGCCAGCGGGCAAATTAAAATGGTGAACGGGAAGCTGGAAGGCACTTTGGCCCCAGCCCTGGTTCACGCAATTCAATAAAACAGGATATTCAATATGGCCGGGTCCCAAAAGAAAACCCCATTTCGCAAACCCAGTACGCGGCGCGACAGCAAAGTTGAGCGGCAAGGTGCCCAGTCGCGTTATGGCCTGGTGAGCACAGTTGCGCAGTTGATTGACTTGCTGGCGCAGTTTGAAGGCCCTGCCGATGCGGCGATTTCCCGGTTTTTCAAAGACCATCCCGAGTTGGGTGGTCGTGACCGCCCTATGGTGGCTGAAGCGGTGTATTGCTGGTTGCGTTACCGTTATCGAATCAACCACTTGGCGCAGTCGGGGGAAGGTCCCTCGGTGGTTCGTCAAGCCAAACTGGCTTTGTTGTGGTCGGGCGCACCCGAACAGATTTGGTCTGCCGGCAAGCAGGCTGACAATGAGTGGCTGAGTCGGGTCATCAATATTTCAGCCGATGATCTGGGTGTTGAAGCGCGCACCTGTTTGCCCGAATGGTTTTACACCAAGCTGGCCGAGCAATTTGGGCAGGATCGCGCCGAGTCGTTCTCGCAGGCTGTGCTAAGCGCCGCGCCGTTGGACCTACGGGTGAATACGGTAAAGGCCAGTACCACTGACCTGTTGGCGGCTTTGACCAATATGGGTATTCAAGTGAACCCGATTGAGGGTTTGCCGGAAGGTTTGCGCGCGGTGGGCAAACCCATTGTGGGCAAAACTGAAGTGTTTCAGGAAGGGTACTTTGAAGTACAAGACGCGGGCAGCCAGTGGGTTAGTCGCCTTGTAGCGCCTCGCCGCGGCGACTTGGTAATTGATTTTTGTGCAGGCGCAGGCGGTAAAACCCTGGCCATTGGTGCGCAAATGAAGAATACGGGCCGAATTGTGGCGCTGGATACTTCGGAGAAGCGCCTGGTGAAGTTCAAGCCCCGTGCCGCGCGTTCAGGCTTGAGCAACTTTTACACCATGGTAATCAATGACGAAGCCGACCCGCGCCTGAACAAGTATTTTGGCAAAGCCGACCGCGTGGTAACCGATGTGCCGTGCAGCGGCATGGGAACCTTAAGGCGTAACCCGGATCTTAAATTTAGACAGAACTTGCAGAGTCTGTCAGAATTAACCGCGAAGCAAAAATCCATCATCGAGCATGCTGCCAAGCTGGTAAAGCCCGATGGTCGGCTTGTTTACATCACTTGCAGTGTTCTTCGCGATGAAAACGAAGACATTGTCAATGCGTTCCTGGAAAGTCACCCGGAATTCCGGCTTCGTCGCTGGACTGAAGTGTTGAACCCCGGAGAACGGCCTGTCAAGGCGAATACGACTGATGACATGCTTCGATTGTGGCCAGAGGATGGGGAATCTGATGGCTTTTTTGCAGCAGTGTTACAACGTTCCAAAGCCTGAACTGAATATAAATTCCAAATGTGTTCCGGCTTTAAAAGTACACTTGTACACTGAAAATATGATACGGCTCCTTCAGAAGCAAGTTGAGATGGCCGTAACCTTTGAAATACGACCTGTTGAGAGTTAGTGAATATGATTGAATTTTTGACCTCGGGCATTACTGGCGCAAGCATTGGCCAAATGGTGATTTACACGCTGATCGTGACCCACATTACGATTGTGGCGGTAACGGTTTACCTGCACCGTTGCCAGGCTCACCGCGCCCTTGAAGTACACCCTGCGCTCGCGCATTTCTTTCGTGCGTGGTTGTGGCTAACCACCGGCATGAGCACACGTGCATGGGCTGCCATTCACCGCAAGCATCACGCCAAGTGCGAAACACCCGATGATCCCCACAGCCCGCAAACCCGTGGCCTGAAAACAGTATTCTGGCGCGGTGCCGAGTTGTATCGTGCCGAATCCAAGAATGCAGAAACCCTGGCCAAATACAGCCATGGCACACCAGCCGATTTTCTGGAATTTCAGGTTTACGAACGTTTTCCCTGGCAGGGCGTAGGTTTTACCTTGGTGCTCAGCTTCATCTTGTTTGGTTTTCCTGGTGTCAGCATTTGGGCCATTCAAATGTTGTGGATTCCCGTGTTGGCCGCTGGCGTGATCAACGGTATTGGCCACTACTGGGGCTATCGCAATTTCGATTGCCCTGATGCAAGCCGCAATATTTCACCCTTCGGTATCCTGATCGGTGGTGAAGAGTTGCACAACAACCACCACACGCACGCCACTTCAGCCAAGTTGAGCAACAAGTGGTACGAGTTCGACATTGGCTGGATGTACATCAAGATTTTCAGTTTCCTGGGCTTGGCCAAAGTGAAAAAAGTGGCTGAATCGCCGAAGTTTTCGTCCGAGTCCAAGCCAGTGCTTAGCTTGACGACTGTGCAGGCTGTTGTGAACCACCGTTACGATGTGATGGCGCGTTACGCCAGTTCCATGCGCAAAGCGTTCCGTTCTGAAGTGGCTGCATTGAAGCAAAAAGCAGCCAATGCTCAAGAGCGTAAAGTGTTGGCCAAAGGCACCAAGTTGTTGTCGATCGATGAAAGCAAGTTGTGCGATGTTCAGCGTGCTGAATTGGCGCAATTGTGTGCGCAGTCGAAGATGATCAGCACCTTGGTAGAAATGCGGGCTGAACTTCGCCAGATTTGGGAGAAAACCAATTTGAGCCGTGAGCAAATGCTGGTTCAGTTGCAGGCTTGGTGCGAACGTGCAGAGCAGAGCGGTATTCGCTGGCTGGAAGACATGTCGATCCGGATTCGTCGCTACGCGGCGTAATTTGCAAGTTATTTGATTGATGAAAGCCGCTGGTGAGAATCAGCGGCTTTTTTGTTTCGGCATCAGCGCTGTGATCGATGTGGCACCCAAACCTTCCGCGCATGATGCCAACTTGCGTATGCATTAAAAGGACATGCGACCTTGCGCATGCAGCTGGGCCAACAAAAAACCCGCTCTGAATATCAGTAGCGGGTTTATGTAGAAACAGCGGAAATAATTGAGTTACTTCAGCTTGGTTTCTTTGTATGACACATGCTTACGAACCACTGGATCGTATTTCATGATTTCAATTTTCTCGGGCTTCGTACGCTTGTTTTTGGTCGTGGTGTAGAAGTGACCAGTACCAGCAGAAGATTCGAGTTTAATTTTTTCGCGACCACCTTTAGCCATGATTTACTCCTGCTTAGATTTCGCCACGTGCACGAAGATCGGCCAAAACAGCATCAATGCCATTTTTGTCGATAGTGCGCAGGGCGTTATTAGTTAGACGCAGGCGAACCCAGCGGTTTTCGCTTTCAACCCAGAACTTGCGTGACTGCAAGTTAGGCAGAAAACGACGTTTTGTTTTGTTGTTGGCGTGGGAAACTTTGTTTCCAACCATCGGGCGCTTACCCGTTACTTGACATACGCGAGCCATGATGACCCCAAAAAATTCAGCAAATTAGTGTATCTGCAAAACCACACGGCATGAATTGAATAGCCATGGATTTGCGGCGAAGTCCAAGATTGTAACCAATTACTAATCTTTTGCCCAGCCTTTTTTGCGGAAAAACTCAAAAAGGTGGGCGATTGTGCAGCCTGTAGGAGTAGCCGCAGTTGGGGCCAACCACCAAATGGTCTACCAATTCTATGTCAACCAGTGCCAAAGCCGATGAAAGCTCGCGGGTCAGCCGGTCATCTGCGCTGCTGGGGGTGCAGCAGTCGCTAGGGTGATTGTGCGCCACCATGATGCGGGGCGCATTGGTTTGAATTGCAAATTTAAGCACCTCACGCGGAAAAACCACAGTTTTGTTCACCGTTCCGCTGGAGAGTATTTTGTGGTCCAGTACTTTCAGTTGGCTATCCAGGGCGATCACAAGGAAATTCTCGACTTCGCTTAATCCGATTTGCGCACGCACGAATTGCTCGAATAAGTCGGGAGAAGCAAGGAGGCCTTGTTCTGCTTCCTGCAATTCGTGGCTTAAACATCGTTTGGCCATTTCAAGACAGGCGCGCAGCTGTGCATATTTGGCTTCGCCAAGGCCGCGAACTTGAATCCATTCAGCGAGTGAAACGCGGTTTAAATTTTGCAGGCCGCCGAACTGGCTGATCATTTCACGGGCCAGGTCGACTGCACTTTTTCCAGGCAAGCCAGTGCGCAGAAAAATAGCAAGCAATTCAGCATCTGAAAGCGCTTGCGCGCCCTGTTTGATTAACCGTTCGCGGGGACGATCGTGTTTGGGCCAGCTTTGAATACTCATGAAGAATTGAACCTGAAAGCCACTTGGTGGCCTTCGGTTCAGTCAAGTTCCCAAACTACCGTGGCAGTGACCAAGTTACTGGCCGGAATTCCCCAGCTTGTGCAGCAGTGATGGCTGGACGATCTCGATCCAGTAGCCGTCCGGGTCTTTGATGAAGGCCACATCTTTCATCTTGCCTTGTTCCGGGCGTTTTATATAGGGAACCTGGTTTTCGTCAAACCAGCGAACCGCTGCAGCAAGATCAGGTACCGAGAAACAAATGTGTCCGAATCCTTGTGGTTGCTGGTTTCCGTCGTGATATTTGAATTCTGGGTCGTTTTCTGTGCCCCAGTTGTGCGTCAGTTCGAGAATACCGGCTTGGCTGAATGTCCAGGCGGTGCGGGTGCCTTCATCTTCGGGTATTTCGTCGGTCTCGGTGACTCGAGCGAGGAAGTACAGCGAAAACTTCATTTCGGCAAAGTCCAGCTTCCGAAGCACCCGCATACCCAACACCCGGGTGTAAAAATCGAGTGAGACGGCCGGGTCTTTCACCCGCAACATGCTGTGATTCAGCACGAAACCTTGCGTGGCCTTCGGCACTGTTGGGCTGACTCCGGGGTGGTTCTCTGTGTTAAACGCCATGGTTTTCAAACTCCTGTGTTTGTTTCTGAATGCAGATATTTCATGCTCACGCTCATTTTATTACCACAATGTGAGGCTGAACTCGAATCATTCGCACCCGCTTTGGGATGTCTGACTGCCTCCAAAGGCGTAGAATAGAGCCGTTTTTGAAATGAATTCAGGATGTTGAAATGACCGACGCAGTACAGCCCAAGCCCGTGGTGAACGAATCTTCATTCGTGACCCTGCATTACCGCATTCGCTTGGCCGAGAGCCAGCAGGTGATTGTGTCTACCTTTGAGGACAAGCCGGCAACATTGTCGATTGGCGCGGGCCAGTTGGCTGAAGGTTTGGAGCGTTGCCTGTTTGGTATGCAGGCGGGGCAGCGTGACATATTCACTTTGCCCGCGGGCAGCGGTTACGGCGACACCAATCCCGATTTGTACCGCCCGGTGAGCAAGGCATTGCTGTCAAAATATGCCGAGGAGGGCACCACGTTTGAGCCCGGTGAGTTTGTGCATTTTCCTGCGCCCGATGGCGGTCAGTTTGCTGGCACGGTAGTGGAAGAGCGTGAGGACGATATTTTGTTTGACTTTAACCACCCCCTGGCAGGCAAGGCACTGACCTTTGAAGTGCAGTTGATCGGGGTGCTGTGAGGTGAGTATGGAAATTAGCCTGGCCCAACCGCGCGGTTTTTGTGCGGGTGTAGACCGCGCCATTGAAATTGTGGAACGTGCCTTGCAGCAATTTGGTTCGCCCATTTATGTGAAGCATGAAATTGTTCACAACAAAACGGTGGTCGAAGATTTGCGCGGTAAGGGTGCAATTTTTGTGGATGAACTGGAAGATGTACCCACCGGCTCCACAGTTGTGTTTTCCGCCCATGGGGTGTCGCAAGATGTTCGCACCCAAGCGGAAAGCCTGGGCTTGAAAGTGTTTGATGCGACATGCCCACTGGTTACGAAAGTGCATGTGGAAGTCAGCAAGATGCGTGCACAGGGTTGCGAGATCATCATGATTGGTCACGAAGGCCACCCCGAAGTAGAGGGCACCATGGGACAGGTGAAGGACGGCATTTACTTGGTGGAAACTGAGGAGGATGTGGCCAAGCTGAATATTGCAGCGGGTACGCAATTGGCTTTTGTGACGCAAACCACTTTGAGCGTTGACGATGCTTCGAGGGTAATTGCAGCGCTGAAATCGAAGTTTCCTGAGATTCGAGAGCCCAAGAAAGCAGACATTTGCTATGCGACGCAAAACCGTCAGGACGCGGTGAAGTTTATGGCACGCCAGGTGGATTTGGTGTTGGTGGTGGGTAGCCCCAGCAGTTCCAATTCCAATCGCCTGCGCGAGGTGGCTGAAAAACTGGGTGTACCTGCCAAACTGATTGAAAATGCAGACAGCCTTGAGCGTGCCTGGTTTGATGGTGTGAAACACATAGGCTTGACTGCGGGTGCCTCAGCGCCCGAGCACCTGGTGCAAGGCGTGGTGAAGCGCCTGAAAGAATGGGGTGCTTTGTCGGTGCGAAATATGGAAGGCGTGGAGGAAAATATTGCCTTCCCCATGCCGAAGGGATTGAACCCCAGAGTTTGAATTGCAGGGTTTGAATTAACCCGACTGCTTCGGGGTGGCCAGCACTTGGTCTACCCTGTTGCGGTCCACATCCACCACTTCAAATCGCCAGTTGTTCCAGTCAAATTTCTCGGTTTTTTTCGGAATTCGGCCCAATGAGGCCAACACGAATCCACCGACGGTGTGAAAGTTGCCCAAGTCTTCTTGAGGCAAACCACGAATTCCCAGTTTGATTTTCATTTCATCAATGGGCAGCAGGCCGTCCAGTAGCCATGAGCCATCTTCGCGTTTCACAGCCAAGGCCTCTTCGGGGGTGTCCATCATGGGCATCATGTCGCCCACCACGCTGGACAACACATCATCAATCGTCACGATGCCTTCAGTCATGCCAAATTCGCTGACCACGAATGCAAAGGTCTTTTTCTGTTGACGGAAGGTACGCAGCAAATCGACAAGTGTGAGCGAGGCCGGGACGAACAAGGGGTTTTGCAGGGGAATTTCTGCGAAATCAATGTCCCCTTCCATGGCGGCCTGGAGAATATCGTGGCTTTCAGCCACGCCGATGACCTGCTGCAAACTGCCTTTGCATATGGGCAACATCGAGTGGGGTGCTTCACGCAACAGGCGCAGGTTGTCCTCGCGCGGGGCGTGCAAATCAAGGTAAGCAATGTCGCTGACAGGGGTCATGACCGAGGCCAGGCGACGGTCTTCAAGGCGCAACACATTGCTCATCAGGTGGCGTTCTTCGGGGGCCAGCATGCCGGTTTTGGCGCCTTCATCGAGAAATGCCTGAATTTCTTCAATGGTGCTGACAGCAGGGGCGGCTTTGAACGGGATGAAGCTGAGCACCAGGTCGGAACCCTTGGAGAGCAGGGCAATGGCAGGGCTGAGCACTTTCAGGAATATCGACATGAAGGGGGCGCAGAACGCAGCCACTTTTTCCGGATTGGCAATGGCCAGACGTTTGGGTACGATTTCGCCAAAAATAATGGAGAACCCGGTTACCAAGGCGATTGTGACTGCAAATGAAATGACTCCGGCCCAATCGCTGAGTGTTGGGAAATATTGGTCAATGACATGCTGAAAGGTGGCTGTTAGCGCTGATTCGCCGTAAATACCCATGAGCAGAGCAGCCGCTGTGATGCCCGTTTGTGTGGCGGCCAGCAAGCGACTTGGATTGTCCATGATTTGAATGGCGATTCGAGCTTTGGGATTGCCTGCGTCGGCCATGGCCTGCAGCTTGGAGCGCCGACTGGAGGCCAGTGCCATTTCCGAGAGGGCGAAAAAGCCGGAAACCAAAATCAAAAGGACCAAGATCCAGAAGGCATTCATGATGTGTGTTCTTGTAATGGGTGTTGCGACTGGCTGTATTGCTTGTGCCTCAGTTTACCAAAGCCCATGCTGCTTTGGCTTTTTGCTTGATTGGGTAAAACCGGGGGCTCGGTTACAATAGCAGGCTAAGTTTAATCCACAGAAAGAATTGCCATGGCGATGACCGAAGACTCCATTCCACAATCTGATCAAATCGTGGTCGCTGCACTGTACAAGTTTGTCAGCCTGCCTGATTTCGAAGACATCAAGCCCCGGCTTGAGGCGGTGTGCGCTGAAAACGGTGTATTGGGTACCCTGTTGCTGGCCAAAGAGGGAATTAATGGCACGGTAAGCGCACCGCGCGCCGGTATCGTTGTCTTGATGAATTTTTTGTGGGCCGATACACGTTTTGGTGATTTGTCACCCAAGTATTCAATTGCGCCTGAACAGGCTTTCACGCGCATGAAGGTGAAGTTGAAGCGTGAAATTGTGACCATGGGCAAAGACGGTATTGACCCGAATCGCTTGGTGGGCCGTTATGTGAAGCCTTCCGACTGGAATGCCTTGATTCAAGACCCAGACACTTTAGTGATCGACACCCGCAACAACTACGAGTATGCAATTGGTACTTTTGAAGGTGCTGTAGACCCTGCCACCACGACATTCCGCGAGTTTCCGGAATGGGTTGAAAAGAACTTGAAAAACTTGCCTGCAGACAAGCGACCAAAGAAGATTGCGATGTTTTGTACCGGTGGCATTCGCTGCGAAAAGTCCACAGCCTACATGTTGGAACAAGGTTTTGATGAGGTGTACCACCTTGAAGGTGGCATCTTGAAGTACCTGGAAGAAATTCCTGAAGAACAAAGTTTGTGGAAAGGCGAGTGTTTTGTATTTGATCAACGGGTATCGGTCACCCATGGTTTGCAAGTGGGGCATTACGACCTTTGCCATGCCTGCCGTATGCCGATTACCGAGGAAGAAAAGCAAAGCGAGAAATACATTCAGGGAGTAGGTTGCCCGCATTGCTACGATTCGTTGACTGACGACCAAAAGAAGCGTTTTGGTGAGCGCCAAAAGCAGATTCAACTGGCCAAGCTGCGCAATGAAAAGCACATTGGCCGCAAGATGTTGCCCAAAGAAGTACCTCCCAAAGAAGCGCACGCGGAGTGATTGAGTTGGATCACCAGCTTGGTTTGCCTGTGTTGTACACCTTTCGCCGTTGCCCCTATGCCATGCGTGCGCGACTAGCGATAGTTGCAGCTGGTTTGCAGGTTGAGGTGCGCGAACTGGTGTTGCGCGCCAAACCGGCACACATGCTTGAAATTTCACCCAAAGGCACAGTGCCCGTGTTGTGGTTACCCAATGGCACGGTGATTGACGAAAGTCTGGATGTGATGCGTTGGGCGGTGGACCAGAGTTTTCCGGCAGACTGGTTGGTGCTGAATGCTGGGCAGCAACAACAATGTGATGATTGGATCGCGCTGCTTGATGGCGAATTCAAGCGCAATCTGGACCGATACAAATACCCGCACAGATACCATGTTAAAAATGACGCGGAAACCTACACCTGCGACCCGCTTGAACACCGTGCGGTGTGTGAAAAAATTCTGGCGCAGTGGAATGCAGTGCTTGAACAGCATGGGCAACAAGCGGACACCTTCCTGTTCGGTGCTCAACCCAGCTTTGCAGACTATGCAATTTTGCCTTTTGTGCGCCAGTTCAGAATTGCCGATGAGGCGTGGTTTGATGCTGCGCCCGGCTACGATGCTCTGAAGCGTTGGTTAAGCGCTTTCCTCGCGTCGAATGTGCTTGAACGGGCCATGACAAAGTACAGCCCTTGGCAACCGGGTGATACACCTTTAACCTTTCCGGGTTAGAGACGACCCTCTACGATTTTCTGGTCAACTTTCTATACACTCGCAAGTTACGCAACAGTAACATTGTCTTGGTGGGCTATGCTAAGCCCTGAAAAAAGACATTCCCCCTATAAGAAGGACGAGACTCATGGCCGACAAAATTCTTGAATTTGTTCACACCTCGACAGGTAAACAAATTGCCGCTGCACTGGGCTTGCCCGTGCCCCCCATGTTGAAGCGCGCCAAAGCCGGATACGCTGAAAAATCATTGGCCAATTCAAATGCATTGGTGGGAGCCAGCGCGTTTGGCCCGGTGGCCACTGCCGTGGTGAAGGCATTGAATGCCATGGGTGCATCGATCAAGGTGTCTGCCGATTTGGCAGGTCTGGACGGCATCAAGCAAGCTGCGGCCAAGGCCAAAGTAGATGTGAGCATTTCTCAAGCTGACAACGGCGTGCCTGAAAATGTTTACGTACTGGATGTAACGTCAGCCGCCAATGTGGCTGACCTGCGTTTGTTGTATGACTTTTTCAATCCACGTTTGCGCAAAGTGCCATCAAACAGCCGCATCGTGGTGATTGGCCGCCCCCGCGGTGATTGCAAAGATGCATTGGCTGAAACAGCGCAGTCTTCTTTGCCTGGTTTTATTCGCAGCCTTGCGAAAGAAAGTGGCAAGAACGGCACCACAGCCAATTTGATTCAGGTGAAAACCGGTGCTGAAAACGGCATTGAAGGTGCGCTGCGCTTTTTCCTGAGCCCGCATTCAGCGTTTGTAACCGGCCAGGTGTTGCCAGTGGTTGGCGCGCCCAAGGGCGTGAAAGTTGCAGCGTTTTCTGAAAAGCCATTGACTGGCAAACTGGCTGTTGTAACCGGTGCTGCACGCGGCATTGGTGCGGCGATTGCAGAAGTGCTGGCCCGCGAGGGTGCAACCGTGATCGGCGTGGATCGCCCCGCGGATGAAAGCGTATTGGGCGCCACCATGAGCAGCATTGGCGGCATTGCCTGCCCGCTGGACATTACTGATGCTGACGCAGGCAAAAAGCTGGCTGCTGTAGCAGCTGAGAAGGGTGGCAAGATCGACATTATTGTGCACAACGCAGGCATTACCCGCGACAAGATGATGCGCAACATGGCTGCCCACCTGTGGGACATGGTGTTGGACGTGAACCTGGGTGCGATTGTTCGTTGTAACGATCAGTTGTTGGCAGGTGATGCATTTGGCATGAATGCGCGCATTGTGTGCATTTCGTCGATTGGCGGTATTGCCGGTAACGCAGGCCAAACCAACTATGCAGCGACAAAGAGTGCCGTGATTGGTTATGTGGATGCCATGGCCAAGCAACTGGAAGGCAAGGGCATTTCGATTAACGCGATTGCACCGGGCTTTATTGAAACCCAAATGACAGCGGCCATTCCCGTGGTTACCCGTGAAGTGGCGCGTCGTTTGTCCAGCCTGTCGCAGGGCGGCTTGCCTGTGGATATTGCAGAAGCAGTGACCTTCATGGCCAGCCCCTTGGCTGCTGGTGTAAATGGTGCCACCTTGCGTGTGTGCGGACAAAACCTGGTGGGCGCGTAAATACAAACACGCTGCCTGCAACTAAAAAATTATTTGGAGAAAATTCTATGAAACACGGTCGTCGCGTTGCCATTATTGGCGGTTCACGCATTCCATTTGCACGTTCAAACACAGCCTACATTGGCAAATCCAACCAGGACATGTTGACTGCAGCATTCCGAGGTGTTGTCGACAAGTTTCAGTTGCATGGTGAAGAACTGGGCGATGTAGTAGCTGGTGCAGTAGTGAAGCACAGCCGCGATTTTTCACTGTGCCGTGAATCTGTATTGGGTTCAGGTTTGAGCCCAATGACACCGGCTTTCGACATTCAGCAAGCCTGCGGTACTGGCCTGGAAGCGGCCATTGTGGTGGCCAACAAAATTGCCTTGGGTCAAATTGAAGTGGGCATGGCTGGCGGTGTAGACACCACCACCGACGCACCGATTGCTGTAAGCGAAGGCCTGCGCAAAATTTTGCTGGAAGCCAACCGCGCCCGCGACACCAAAGGCAAGCTGGCTGCCCTGTTGAAAATTCGCCCCAAGCACTTGGCACCACTGCCACCTGCCAATGCTGAACCACGCACGAAAATGAGCATGGGCGCGCACTGTGAAGTGATGGCGCAAACATGGAATATTTCTCGTGAAGAGCAAGACGAACTGGCCGTGAGCAGCCACTTGAAAGCAGCCAAGGCCTACGAAGAAGGTTTCTTTGACGACCTGGTTGTACCATTCAACGGTTTGACCCGTGACAACAATCTGCGTGCCGATTCTTCTGTAGAGCGCCTGCAAGGTTTGAAGCCTGCATTTGATCGCAAGAGCGGCAAGGGCACGATGACTGCCGGTAACTCGACACCACTGACTGACGGCGCTTCTGCTGTGCTGCTGGCCTCTGAAGACTGGGCCAAGGCACGTGGCATTCAGCCCTTGGCTTACCTCACTTTCAGCGAAACAATCGGTGTTGATTTTGTATCGGGCAAGGAAGGCCTGTTGATGGCCCCAGCCTACGCAGTGCCACGTATGCTGAAGAAAGCAAATATGAAGCTGCAAGACTTCGATTTCTATGAAATTCACGAAGCGTTTGCTGCACAGGTTCTGTGTACCTTGAAGTCTTGGGAAGACCCCAAGTTCTGCAAGGAAAAACTGGGTCTGGACTCAGCTTTGGGTTCAATTGACCGCAGCAAGCTGAACGTGAAAGGCGGTTCACTGGCTGTGGGCCACCCGTTCGCCGCCACTGGTGGCCGCATTATTGCCACCTTGGCCAAGCTGTTGAATGAAAAAGGCAGCGGCAAGGGCTTGATCTCTATTTGTGCAGCCGGTGGTATCGGCGTAACAGCAATTATCGAGAAGTGAAATCATGAGCGTGAATGACACCCTGAAAGCAGCGGCGAAATTTTTCGAGCTGACCGAGTTTCCAAACGGCAAGGCGCTGCTGCTGAAGGCTGCCACCACGTCCAATAAAAAACCAAAACCCGACACACAGGCTGCACGCCTGGGTGCCCGGGTGAAGAAAGTGTTTATTGACCGCGAGTGGGTACGCCAGTACAACGCTGTGTGTGGCTTCAAGGAAGATGAAATTTCCCTGACCGCGCCTCAGGTGGTGGCTTCGCCCCTGCACATGTATTTGCTGAGCCGCCCTGAGCACCCCATGCCGATGTTGGGCATGGTTCACTTGCACAACTCAATTGAATGCGCCAAGCCGCTGGAATACGGTGTGGCTTACGATGTGTTGGTGACAGTGGGCGATACCCGCAGCATTTCGCTGGGTCTGGAATTTGATGTACACACCCAGTTTTTGGTCGGCGAGGAAGTGCACTGGAGCAGTGTAATGACCATTTTGTGCCGCGTGAAGGGTATGCCCAAGCCTTTGACGAAACCAGCACCTGTTGAGCCTTTGAGTGCATTGGGTGCGCAATACGCCGCCGTGAAAGTGCCCGAGAACATGGGACGCAAGTACGCCAAGGTTTCAAACGATTACAACCCGATTCACCTGTACGCGCAAACCGCAAAAATGTTTGGTTTCAAACAGGCCATTGTGCATGGCATGTGGACTGCCGCAAAAACACTGAGCATTGTTGAAGCCGGTTTGGGTACGCGTGCCAGCAAGTTCGATTTGTCGTTCAAGCAGCCGGTGTTTTTGCCTTCTGGTATTTCGGTGAAGCATGTGACAGCCGATGGTGCTTCGAAGTTTGAAGTGCTGGCGGAGCGTGATTCGAAAGTGTTGATGGTGGGTAGTATCGGCGCGTAAGAAGTTGAATCGGTTTGCAGCGCGTCACTCATTGCGCCTAGATCCAAGTCGAATTCCCCTTTTTGATTCTGGCTCGGTTCATGCGAAACGCAAAAGCGTCTTCGCATCGACCTTGCAGGTCGCCCCTCGCTGTAAATCAAACCGGGCGACTTGATCTTGAATCGGCACAATGATGCAACGCTGCTACAAACCTTAACCGGCTAACCAATCAATCTCCGCCAGTGGTTAAGGGCCGATTCATGACCTAGCGAGCGGCTGTTTTCAGCATTCGCAAAGTTCGCTTTGCCGTCCTTCCGCCTTCAGGAAAGTCTGCCCGTTTGAATTCACACGCCACGTTCGGCTACGAGCCGACACCGAGTTCGGCCATCTTTTTTGCCGAATCTCGGTGAGTCAGTGTGAACTTCAAAAAGGGAAATACAGACTTTCAGGCGGGGGAGGGCATGCGACTTTGCGGATGCAATAACAGGGCATGCGACTTTGCAAATGCCCACACACCGCTGCTATCTCTCCGACAGTCCCGGCATCAAACTGGTTTCGATCATTTTCTGCATGTCTCGAATCGGAATTTCCGGGTGCTGGATCCACCACCGTGCGCCGGCCTCAACAGCACCAACCATGATGTTGGCCAATGCCACTGATTGAATGCCTGCTTTGTCACCGTTTTTGGCCTTGGTGGGATCGTTCAATTCTTCAATGGTTTTGGCCGAGGCTTCAATAAAGCTGTTTCTGAAAAAAGCCACCTTCTCGCCCACTGGGCCTACGCTGGTGAGCGCTTCGTTGTACAGCACAGACCAACCATCCCGGTGACGTTCTACAAACGTCAGAAAGCTGAGCATGATCAATTTCAGACGCTCTTTGGGGTTTGGGTTGGCCATCAGCATGGAAAGGCCCGACATCAAGTGATTGCCAACCTGGGTAATGGTGGCCAGGTACAGCGCATCTTTGGAACCAAAGTAGCGGTAAAGCAAAGGTTTGGTTACACCTGCGCCTTCTGCGATTTGCTCCATGCTGGTGGAGTGAAAACCATGACGCGAGAAGACAGAGCCCGCCACGTCCAGAATTTGACTCATTCGTTGTTCTTTGGGAACTTTGCGTGTGCCCAGGCGTTTTGTCTCGAGGGTAGGCGCCGCGTTTTTATTGTTGTCGTTCGCTTTTTTCACCAATTTACTAGCCGGTTACATTGACGTTTTGAAGTGTAGCAAGCTTCTTTCAGTTTTGTGAATAAAAAAAGCCCCACAAAAAGTGTGGGGCTTTTTTACGGATGGACTGTCAGTAAGTTACCAAATTTGATTACTTATAACCCACGCGATCCATGATTTGCTGAGACAAGGCGGTGTTGGCAGCCAGTGTTTTGGCGGGAGTTACGTCTTGCTTGAAGGGGCCCAGTGACTCCAAAGCAGGATTGTCCACTTTCACGCCGGGCACTGTTGGCCATTCATTGTTGCCATTGGCAAAGTATTTTTGGGCAGAATCGCTGGCCAGGTATTCCAAAAATTTGATTGCCCCTTCGCGATTCGGTGCATTCTTGGCCACGGCACCGCCTGATACGTTCATGTGTACGCCATAGCTACTTTGGTTGGGCCAAATGAAACCAACTTTGGACACCACTTCTTTGTCCTCTGGCTTGGAAGAATTCAGCAAGCGAACCCAGTAGTAGCTGTTGGTCAAGGCAACACCGCATTCTCCAGATGCGACTGCGCGAATTTGGTCAGTGTCACCACCCTTGGGGCTGCGGGCCATATTCGCGACCACACCTTGTGCCCAGGTTTCAGCGCCTTTCTCGCCCAAGTGGCTGATCATGCTGCTCATCAAGGACAACATGTAGGGGTGTGAGCCTGTGCGTGTACAAACTTTGCCCTTCAATGCGGGCTTGGCCAAGTCTTCATAGTTTTGGGCCAGCTTGGGATCCACGTTTGCCTTGTTGTACACAATGACGCGGCTGCGTGCTGAAAACGCATGCCAAAGACCATTTTCACCCGTGAATTGCGCCGGGATTTTTTCGCTGAGTACTTTGGACTTTACAGGTTGAAACAAGCCGTCTTGTTGGGCTGTGGCAAGGCGGGCCGCGTCCACCAGCAGCACCACGTCGGCAGGGCTGCGTGCGCCTTCACTGCGCATGCGTTCAAGCAGGGCTTCATCACCCAGCTCCAGGCGTTTGATTGCAATGCCTGTTTGCTTGGTGAAGTCCTCGTACATTTTTTCATCGGTTGAGTAGTGGCGGGCCGAGTACAGGTTGATGACTTTCTCGTTGGCTTGCGCGGCTGCGCTTACGCCAATCAAGCCTGCAATTGAAACTGAAATCAGTTTTTTGAAAGTGTTATTCATGATGATAAGGACTTTCCTGAATGTGGTTGGTTGAAATTTGACTTCACTAGTCTAGCAAATAGTAATCATTTATGTAACAAGAAGTGTTCTCGTTTATCAATAATTTTTGCGGTAGTCAGAGTGTCGTAAGCGCGAGTTCCTACATTGGGTGCAACAAGAATGAGGAGACAGTGCTGTGGTTGAGCAAACGAAGTACCAGTCCAATGGGACCTATCAGAATTTGTACGATGAATCCATTCGCAACCCCAAGGGTTTTTGGGCTCGCCAGGCGGATTTGATTCATTGGCAAAAACCTTTCGAGAAGGTTCTGGATGACAGCAAACCCCCCTTTGCAGCCTGGTATGTGGGTGGTGAAACCAACCTCTGTTACAACGCGGTGGATCGGCACCTCGACCAATTGGGTGACAAGCCAGCCTTGATTTATGTGTCCACGGAAGTGGACCAGGAAAAGGTGTACACCTTCCGTCAATTGCACCAAGAGGTGCAAATTGCAGCGGCCATGCTGCAAAAAATGGGTGTGAAGAAAGGCGACAGGGTATTGATCTATATGCCCATGATTCCCGAAGCAACTTTTGCCATGCTGGCCTGTGCGCGAATTGGTGCCATTCACTCGGTGGTATTTGGGGGGTTTGCATCGCACAGTCTGGCTTCTCGAATTGAAGATGCAAAGCCAAAGGTTATTGTGTCGGCCGACGCGGGTTCACGCGCAGGCAAGGCGGTGGCTTATAAACCGCTGCTGGACGAGGCGATAGAGCGTTCAAGTTACAAGCCTGGTCATGTGTTGATGGTGAATCGTGGTTTGGTGCCTTTTAACACTGTGGAAGGTCGGGATCACGATTACGCCGCATTGCGCAAGGAACTGGCCACGGCCAAAGTGCCTGTGACCTGGCTTGGTGCTACTGACACCAGTTACATTTTGTACACCAGCGGTACCACCGGAAAGCCCAAGGGTGTGCAGCGCGACGTGGGCGGCTATGCAGTGGCACTTGCAGCGTCCATGAAGTACATTTTCATGGGCGAAAAAGGAAAAACATTCTTCGCAACCAGTGACATTGGCTGGGTGGTAGGGCACAGCTACATTGTGTATGGCCCACTGATTGCGGGCATGGCCACGGTGATGTACGAGGGCGTGCCCATTCGACCAGACGCCGGTATTTGGTGGAAGATTGTGCAGGATCACAAGGTGTCTGTGTTGTTCTCGGCGCCCACGGCCGTGCGCGTGTTAAAGAAGCAAGACCCTGCCTACCTGAGCAAATACGATTTGAGTTCGCTGAAAGCGCTGTTTCTGGCAGGCGAGCCTTTGGATGAAACCACGTCGGACTGGATTTCGGGCGCGATCGGGAAACCGATTGTTGATAATTATTGGCAAACTGAAACGGGTTGGCCAATTTTGGCGGTACAGCGTGGTGTTGAAGAAATGCCAGGCAAGCTGGGCAGCCCCGGTGTGCCGGTGTTTGGTTTCAATGTGAATGTGTTGAATGAGGATACGGCGCAACCTTGTAAAGCGAATGAAAAAGGTGTGGTGGCCATTGAAGGACCGCTGCCTCCCGGTTGCATGCAAACGGTGTGGGGTGACGATGAGCGGTTTGTCAAAACTTACTGGTCAAGTTTCAAAACCCGGCAGGTGTATTCCACTTTTGATTGGGGCATTCGCGACGAGGACGGATACTTCTTTATCCTGGGGCGGACCGATGACGTGATCAACGTGGCTGGCCACCGTTTGGGCACACGCGAAATTGAGGAGAGTATTTCGTCTCATCCAGCCGTGGCCGAAGTGGCGGTGGTGGGTGTGGCCGATCAGGTGAAAGGACAGGTGGCAGTTGCGTTTGCCATTTTGAAGTCGGCCGATTCACTTGATCAGGCTCAAGCCAAAACACTGGAGGCCGAGATCATGAAGGTGGTGGATTCCCAGTTGGGCGCAGTGGCCAGGCCTGCGCGTGTTTACTTTGTGAATGTGCTGCCCAAGACCCGTTCTGGCAAGCTGTTGCGCAGGTCAATTCAGGCGGTGTGTGAAGGCCGCGACCCCGGCGACATGACCACCATTGAAGACCCTACTGCGCTGGCTCAAATCAAAAGTGCCATGGCATGAACAAACTGCACAACTGAAGTAAAAAACAGGCCCGGAAAGTCGGGCTTGTTTCAATTTTGTGATGTGTTTTAAAACGTGCTTTAATGGTTTGTCACAGGCCGTTTCAGGGAGGGCTACTGAATGGCAAACCAATCGCTCGAAGTGCTCAAGCTCAGCGTGTTGTTCGACAACCATTTTTTCAATGGTGTGCCCACGCAGGTTCATTTCATTCAAAACAGTAGCTTGGTAGGCACCTGGATTGACGACCAAGGCGCTGCCAATTTAAGTATTGGACTTGATCGAATCCAGTTCATGAGTAGTGATCAGTTGGCTTTCTTGATTGCTCATGAGTATGGTCACCTGGTACTGAAGCATCCTGAAAAAACTCTGGAAATTCAGCAGCAGTATGGCATCGCCTCTAGCTTCGATGAATTCATGTTGTCGTTCGATGCGAAACGCGATTATTCGAAGTTGATGCGCGAGATGGAACTGCAGGCTGACTTGTTTGGGGCGCAGTTGGTGTTGGGTCTGGGACATGACCCAGTATCTGGAGCTTCATTTTTGCTGGCTGAAACCAAAAGCATTCAGCACCCCGAGGGTACCTTGCGGGTCGCAAAAATTAAAGCGGGTGAGCAAAGCCTGGTCGCCGAAGATTTCTCTGGCACTTTCAATCATTTGGCCCTGCAATTGAGTGATGCTGAAGTGTTGGCAGCCTTGGTACCCAGCTACGCCCAGCCAATGGGTTCCGTTGATTCTGCGGTGAAGGCTGCGGTAGAAAGCTGGCCGGTTTCGGGTGCCGATGGTGGCTATGCAGGTGACACGCTGTACGGATTTGAGGTGTCGGTTTTGTTAACGATTGCAGTGTTGGCCTGCGCCATACCAAGATGGTGGCGCAGGACCAGTGTGGGTTGAACTTAAATATTAAGCAACCTCATTAAGCTACACTCACCGGAATTTTCCCGATCTTGGCTTGCCACTCTTTCGGCCCTGTGTTGTGCACCGAAATACCGGTACTGTCCACGGCCACTGTGACTGGCATGTCCTTGATCTCGAACTCGTAAATGGCTTCCATGCCCAGGTCTTCAAAACCAACCACTTTTGCGTTGGTAATGGCCTTGGATACCAAATACGCGGCGCCACCCACAGCCATCAGATAGGCTGATTTGTTGTCGCGAATGGCCTCAATGGCAACCGGGCCGCGCTCGGCTTTGCCGATCATCGCGATCAAACCGGTTTTTTCCAGCATCATGCGGGTAAATTTGTCCATGCGTGTGGCGGTTGTGGGGCCGGCTGGTCCTACAGCCTCGTCGCGCACTGGGTCGACCGGGCCCACGTAGTAAATCACGCGGTTGGTGAAGTCCACCGGCAATTTTTCACCTTTGGCCAGCATGTCGGCGATGCGTTTGTGCGCTGCATCGCGGCCGGTCAGCATTTTGCCGTTCAACAGCAAGGTTTGCCCGGGTTTCCAGCTGGCCACCTCTTCCGGGGTTAGCGTGTCCAGGTTCACACGCTTGCTTTTCTCGGTGTCGGCAGTCCAGCTTACCTGTGGCCAGTCAGCCAGGTTTGGCACTTCAAGCTTGGCGGGGCCGTCACCATGCAAATGGAAATGCACGTGGCGTGTGGCTGCGCAGTTGGGGATCATGGCGATTGGCAGTGATGCCGCGTGCGTGGGGTAGTCGAGAATTTTTACATCCAGCACCGTGGTCAGGCCACCCAGGCCTTGAGCGCCAATGCCCAGGGAATTCACTTTGTCGTACAGCTCCAGGCGCAATTCTTCAATTCGGTTGCTGGGGCCGCGGGCCAGCAGTTCATGAATGTCGCAAGGTGCCATCAGGCTTTCTTTGGCCAGTAGCATGGCTTTCTCAGGAGTGCCGCCAATACCGATACCCAAAATGCCGGGAGGGCACCAGCCAGCGCCCATGGTGGGGACAGTTTTCAAGACCCAATCCACAATGGAGTCTGAAGGGTTCAGCATGACCATTTTGGATTTGTTCTCTGAGCCGCCACCTTTGGCCGCACAAATGACTTCGACATCGTCGCCGGGCACAATTTCGTAGTGAATGACCGCAGGCGTGTTGTCTTTGCTGTTTTTGCGGGCACCTGCCGGGTCGAGAAGAACGGAGGCGCGCAGTTTGTTGTCTGGGTGCAGGTAAGCGCGACGCACGCCTTCGTTGACCATGTCGGTCACGCTCATGGTGGATTCCCAGCGAACGTTCATACCTACTTTCAAAAACACCACAGAAATGCCAGTGTCTTGGCAAATTGGGCGTTTGCCTTCGGCGCACATGCGGCTGTTGGTCAGGATTTGTGCAATCGCATCTTTGGCAGCAGCACTTTCTTCGCGCTCGTAGGCCTTGCCCAGTGCCTGAATGTAATCAAGCGGGTGGTAGTAGGAAATGTACTGGAAGGCATCCGCGATCGAGCTGATGAAGTCTTCTTGCTTGATGGTGGTCATGAACTGCTCCTGATCAAAGTGAGTGCTTAGCCTGCTATTTTAATGTGCTTTGCCATGGGCGGGTTGCGAGATGAGTCGGTCACACCAGGCAATTGCAACGGCAGACAGCAGGAAAATAACGTGGATGGCAGACTGGGCCACGATGGTTTTGGTGTCGTATTGCTCGGCGTTGATGAAAGTTTTCAGCAAATGAATGGAGGAAATGCCGATGATTGCCATGGCCAACTTGACTTTCAACACCGAGGCGTTGACATGGTCCAGCCACTCGGGTTGATCAGGGTGGGTTTCAAGCTTCATGCGGCTGACAAAGGTTTCATAGCCGCCCACTGTGACCATGATCAGCAGGTTGGATATCATGACCACATCGATCAAGGCGAGCACGATCAGCATGATGCCGGTTTCGTCGAGCTGGTGGCTGGCGGTGCCGCCGACCAGGTGCCAAAGCTCGATTAGAAAGTGATACACATAAACGATTTGGGCAACGATCAAACCGAGATAGAGGGGCAGCTGTAACCAGCGACTGGAGAAGATGATTCGAGCCAGCAGCGGGATGGGTTGTTTATTGTGTTGTTCCATTTTGTGACAAGTGTGCAGTGCAGCAATGGTTAATGGGGTAATGGCGCAAACTATAGCAGAACCAAGCTACACCGGCGCTAGTTGCGCCCGGCTGGAACGCGAATTGCTGTGGTGCGCCATGGTGTAAGGTGAGAGTAAGAGCTCTTGCCTATTGTTTATGCAAACTAAATTAATAGAAAACTAAGTAACCCTTGGAGGACAGGATGTCATCGATCGAATCAGTGTCACATGAAACACGCGTGTTTCAGCCCAGTGCCGACTGGCAACGCAGTGCCGCAATTGGCGGTATGGACGCTTACAAAGCCTTGTGCAAAGAAGCTGAGACAGATTTTGAAGGTTTTTGGGCCCGCCTGGCCAAAGAAAACCTGCAGTTCGCAAAAGCCTACAACCAGGTATTGGATGAATCCAACCCACCGTTCTACAAATGGTTCACTGGCGGCGAATTGAATGTTTCGGCCAATTGCCTGGACAAGAACGTGAATGCCGGCTTGGGTGACAAGGTTGCCCTGATTTTTGAAGCCGATGGCGGCGAAGTGACCAAGGTGACTTACAAGGAATTGCTGGCCAAGGTAAGCCGCATTGCCAACGGCCTGAAAAGCCTGGGTGTGAAGAAAGGCGACCGCGTTGTCATTTACATGCCCATGAGCGTGGAGGGTGTTGCGGCCATGCAAGCGTGCGCGCGTATCGGTGCAACCCACTCCGTGGTGTTTGGTGGTTTCTCTGCCAAGGCCTTGCAGGACCGTATCGTTGACACAGGTGCAGTCGCGGTATTTACCGCCGACCAGCAAGTGCGCGGTGGTAAGCAGTTGCCCCTGAAAGCGATTGTGGATGAAGCGCTGAGCCTGGGTGGCTGCGACGCTGTGAAGAATGTCATTGTGTACAAGCGCACCGGTGCAGACGTAGGCATGCAGGCCGGCCGCGATGTGTATTTGCATGAACTCGCTGACAAGCAAAGCGATGTCTGCGCGCCTGAAATGGTGGATTCCGAGCACCCGCTGTTTATTCTCTACACTTCGGGCTCAACGGGTAAACCCAAGGGTGTGCAGCACAGTTCTGCTGGTTATTTGCTGTGGGCCATGCTCACCATGAAGTGGACTTTCGACATCAAGCCTAACGATGTGTTTTGGTGTACGGCCGACATTGGCTGGATTACCGGTCACACTTACATTACCTATGGCCCCTTGGCAGTAGGTGCTACTCAAATCGTGTTTGAGGGTGTGCCCACCTACCCGAATGCCGGTCGTTTCTGGGAAATGATTCAGCGCCACAGCGCTACCATTTTTTACACCGCACCCACAGCGATCCGTTCATTGATCAAAGCCTCCGAGGCTGATGAGAAAGTGCACCCAAAGAGCTACGACCTTTCCAGCCTTCGCTTGATGGGCTCAGTCGGCGAGCCGATCAACCCTGAAGCCTGGATGTGGTATTACAAGAATGTGGGTGGTGAAAAATGCCCAATCGTCGATACCTTCTGGCAAACCGAAACCGGTGGCCACATGATCACGCCATTGCCTGGTGCCACACCCTTGGTGCCTGGTTCATGCACATTGCCATTGCCCGGCATTATGGCGGCGGTGGTGGACGAGGTGGGTGGCGATTTGCCCAACGGCCAAGGTGGTATTTTGGTGGTGAAGCGCCCATGGCCTTCAATGATCCGTACCATCTGGGGTGACCCGGATCGTTTCAAGAAGAGTTATTTCCCTGAGGAACTGGGTGGCAAGTTGTACCTGGCCGGTGACGGCGCCGTACGCGACAAGGACAGTGGCAATTTCACCATCATGGGTCGAATTGACGATGTGTTGAACGTGTCGGGACACCGCATGGGCACCATGGAAATTGAAAGCTCACTGGTGGCCAACGAATTGGTGGCCGAGGCCGCAGTAGTGGGTCGCCCTGATGATTTGACTGGTGAAGCGATTGTGGCCTTTGTGGTGTTGAAAGGCGACCGCCCCACAGGCGAGGCCGGCCAGAAGCTGGCCATGGACTTGCGCAACTGGGTGGGCAAAGACATTGGCCCGATTGCCAAGCCCAAGGAAATTCGTTTTGGTGACAATTTGCCTAAAACGCGTTCAGGCAAAATTATGCGCCGCTTGTTGCGCAGCCTGGCCAAGGGCGAGCAAATTACCCAAGACACTTCAACGTTGGAGAACCCGGCCATTCTGGATCAATTGGGCAAGCCGCTTTAATTGATCCGGTGCTCTCCTTGAACAGGGGTGCAGCTGCCTTGAGAAAAACCAGTTCCATTTCGGTGGGCTGGTTTTTTTCGTTTGAAAGAATCCATGCACCGGGAGTAAATACATGAGTTTTACGCTCAGCCTGACCCGGTTCTTTTCGGTTCTTACCTTCGGTTTTTTGGTGTGTATTGCCGGCGCCGCCATTATGGAGGACTACGGCATTGGCCGGCAGTGGATTGGTTACTTCTTCATTTTCGTCACGCTGGGCGCTTATGCGGTGATCGGCTTGCTCAGCCGTACCTCGGACATGCAGGAATACTTCGTGGCCTCGCGCACCGTTCCTGCGGTGTACAACGGCATGGCCACCGCGGCCGACTGGATGAGCGCCGCTTCCTTTCTGGGTGTAGCAGGGACCTTGTTTTACAGCGGTTTTGAAGCCTTGGCCTTGTTGGTGGGGTGGACCGGTGGTTTCGTGCTGATTGCCCTGCTGATTGCCCCCTACCTGCGCAAATTCGCTTTTTTCTCGGTGGGTGATTTTTTGGCCACCCGATATGCCGGCCCCGACAAGGGCAGGGCGGTGCGCCTGATTTGCGTGTTGGTCACCGTGAGTATTTCTTTCGTGTATGTGATTGCGCAAATTTACGCGGTGGGTTTGATTACATCGCGCTTTGCCGGTGTGGAGTTCGGTATTGGTGTTTTCTTTGGGCTTGCCGGTATTTTGGTGTGCTCGTTTTTGGGTGGCATGCGGGCTGTTACGTGGACTGCGGTCGCGCAATACATTGTGATGATTGTGGCCATGATGGTCAGTGTGGTCGCCTTGATCGGATTCACCGGAAAAGGCGACACCGAGCGTTTTGTGGAGGGTGGGCCCACCAGCTTTCCCGAGTATGTGCGTGCACAGGAACGCAAGTTTTTCTCAGACCCCGCCGAAGCCGAGGTGCGTAGCGTTTACCTGCGTGAAGCCGATCGTTATCAGTTGTTGATTGACACCTTGCCTTCATCCTGGGCGGAAGGCTATGAAGCACGCCGCAAAAACCTGGAGCTGGCCCGCTACGATGGGTCTACGTTTCAGGAAATCAAGGCCGCCGAGCGTGTGTTGAGCAGTTATCCCAAAGACCCACAGGATGCCAAGCGCAAATGGAGTCAGGAGAAACAGCGTTACCTGGACAAGGTCAAAGCCAGTGTGCCGCATTTTGGCTCCATCAAAGACGATTCCGGACTGTCGAACTCGCGCGCCTTGATCAGTTTTCTGGCGGTGGCTTTTACCCTGATGTGCGGCACTGTTGCATTGCCCCACATCATCATGCGGTTTTACACCACGCCGAATGCATCGCAAACCCGTTGGTCGGTGGTGTTTGCCTTGGGTTGCATTTTGGTAATTTACTTGGCTTCGCCCTGGCTGAGTGTGATCGCCAAAGTGGTGGTGTATGAAAACCTGGTGGGCTTGAGTTACAACGAAATTCCCAACTGGATTGCCGCGTGGTCGCGGGTAACCCCCGGGCTGGCGACTTTACAGGATGTGAACCAGGATGGTGTGGTGCAGTTTGCCGAAATTGGCTTGAGCCCCGACATTCTGGTGTTGATTACGCCTGAAATTGCAGGCATGCCATTTTTTCTATCCGGCTTGATTGCTGCGGGTGGTTTGGCCGCTGCGTTGTCGACCGCAGACGGCCTGTTGTTGGCGATTGCGGGCAGTTTGTCCCACGACTTGTATTACCGCGTGTTAGACCCTGAGGCGACGGCACAACGGCGTGTGACCATGTCGAAAATTGCCTTGCTGAGTGCAGCACTGATGGCCGCCTGGATTACCAGCTTGCAGCCCGGCAACATTGTGGTGTTGGTGGGTTCTGCTTTTGCTTTGGCGGCTTCAAGCCTGTTTGTACCGCTGGTGGCGGGTATTTTCTGGAGTGGTGCCACACGCCGTGGCGCCTTGTGGGCCATGGGCACCGGGTTTGTCAGTTCAAGCCTTTGTCTGGCACTGACCAATTCGTCGTTCATGGCTTTGTTTAACCTGGATGCTGTGCAAATTGGTGGTTTGAGTGGCGTGGCCAGTGGCGTGTTTACCATTCCGTTGAGCGCACTTGCCATGGTGGTGGCCTCCCTGTTGGGTGGCCGCAAAGACGAAGCGCCTGCTGTAATGCGAGTGTTGCGCTTGCCCGAATCGGAAGGAAAAGTGTGATGCGGTACGAATGCACTGGATACCCAAGGGGATTCTTTGCTATACTCTCGCGCTTACCGCGGAGAGATGGATGAGTGGTTTAAGTCGCACGCCTGGAAAGCGTGTATAGGTTAATAGCCTATCGGGGGTTCGAATCCCCCTCTCTCCGCCAGAAACTAGATAGGGGCCCTCGAGGCCCTTTATTTATTTGACCTCTAGGACTGATGCGGATTTCAACAGGGTTTTCAATAGGAACCCTGGATAGATATTTGGATATTTACTCCTGATATCATCCGTCTCATGGACTCGACTGAATTGGCTAAACCCCCAGGATTTCAGAAGCACGGTAAAACATACCGTGTCCAGAAAGCTATTCCAAAAGACCTTCGACCACTTTACGGTGGGAAGCAAACAATTTTCCGAAAGATTGATTCGATAGAACTGCGCTCGGCTGCTGCTGAGGCTTGGAGAATTCTTGCTGCGCTAGAGACCGAATTCGAGGCGCGTAGAAAAGGATTGTCGCCTACTGGCAACCTAGAGGTTGCTTCTGGGGACGAGCCACTGCTTCGAGACCAAATATCCAGCGATGAAATCTCGCAGATATGTGAGCATGTGGCGTACTCAATATTAGATTCCGATGAGACCTCACGCAGGGATGGAACATACTCGGACGATTGGATGTTTGACCATGCCAACAAAATCATCATCGAAGGAGACAGTTGGACGAGACAGGCCTTGTCGAGAGGTGTTTACCCGGAGGAGATGACCCACAGTGCCACCGAATGGCTCTATGCATATGGTTTTTCCCTCGACCCAAACGGCGAACATTTCAAGCGTTTCATGTTTAAGTTCGCTGCTATGGTCCAGTCCACTGTAAAGGCAAGGATTGCCCGGAATCAGGGTGAGTATGTTCCAACACCTGATGCACCATCTAAGCCATTTGATTCATCTAGTATCTCAGAGGAGCCTGCTGGACAGTCAGGTGTAGTGCCTTCTCAGAGCCCAGCAAGTCTAGTTGATAAAACGATATCCTTTAATTTGCGAGACTTGGTCGAGGAGTTTCTAGAACTTCAAGACAGACAGACGGCTATGTATAAAAAGTATTCTGCAGTTTTGCATCTGCTGGTTGAGTACTTGCGTAACCCTCGAATTGACCGAATTAAGCAAGTTGATATCGAGAAATACCTTGAGGCAGTTTGTCGACGCATTCCCCCAAGATGGAGGGACCATTTAAACAAGGGTCAAACATTGACGACGCTTCTTCAGCGTGACTGGGTTGATGTTGGAATTTCTCCAAAAACGTTCAGCTCAACTTACATCGCGGCACTTGGACCGTTTTTAAACCATGCAAAGAGGCGCTATTCAGACCCTCCCCTGGGTTATCCTTCATTCTCTCCAAACATAACAGTCAGTGGAGTTAAATACTCGGGTACGAAAGCCGAGGGGATGAAAGTTCAGAGATCTCTCAGAGCAGATGAGCTGATTAGGCTCTTCGATGGCCCCGAAATGGCGAAGTTCAGGGACAACCCAGAGGAACACCACAAATATTGGTTACCTTTGATTGGGCTATACACCGGCGCTCGCGTCAATGAAATTTGTCAGCTCAACCCACATATTGATATTGACATCACAGCCCTCATTCCACACTTCATCTTCACGGATGAGTCTGAGACAGAACAGGGTGTTCGAAAGTCGGTTAAGAACGAGACATCTAAACGATCTGTGCCGATTCATCCCGTTTTAATTCGGCTCGGTCTCCTGGATTTCGTAAGAAAGTCTCGGAGTGAATCCAGCAGCAAAATTATTTTCAGCGAGTGGCCTCCATCAAAAGGCCGTGCAAGTGCAAAGGCTGAAAAATGGTTTCGGGGCTTCCTGGCTGAACTTGGAATACGTGATGAGACCCCAGGGAAAAATGTATCTGGCATGCACGCATTCAGGCACACATTCTTGAATAGAGCATTGAATTTAGGTATCACCAACGCGGAAGTATTAACCGGACATGCTGGGGGTAAGTCCAGAGTGGTTCGTGGATATGAAGGGGAGCTCTCTCTAGAGGCGAAACTCAAGGTGCTGTCTAAACTGGAATTTGATTTGAAGCATTAAGTTTCGTACTTCTACCCCTGGGGTAAGATACTAGGAAAGAATGAGCTAACAATACTTCAATCCCTGAAGACCACCCCACATTTTACCCTCAAGGGTTCATCTTCAGGATTAACAATAAGCTTGGCCATTGTTGATGTGAATCATCATTGACCTCAGTCCATGGGTCTCTACCCCACAGGAAATCTCTCGGTTTTCCCCACGTGTATCTCTCTAGATGTATCAGGGAGATTTCCCCATAGGTAGGGCCTGTAAGAACCAAGCTCTTCCTCTTCCAGAAATCCTGGTGTTCCCAACTCCAGTTCCCCCACAAGTCAAAACCCCTTGAAATCTCACTTGGTAATTCCAGTGGGGACCCTCAAGGGGTTTTTCCATTCTGGAACCCCAAACCATGCATCATTCCCAAAACGAAGCATACGACCATCAACAGCCACAAGAGCGTGAGCAATTCGTCGACGAGTGGTTGACTACCACTACCCAGTCAGGCTCTGAGCTAGTTAAATCCATCGCCTCACAAATTTGCACTCACGAGACCCATGCGCGGCTTCGGAAACGCAAAAGGAAAAACGGAGACCATCACAAGTACATGCAGCAACTTCAAATGCTGGTGGCCAACCTAGCCTATTCCGTGCTTCACCTTGAGGGTCAGCCACTGGGAATCACACGCAATAAAAACGTGCTGTGTCAGACAGGCCGCTACAAAGCTCAGGTGATGTCAAAGACGCTGCCCCAGATTCTGGACCTTCTGGAGGCAGTCGGATTGCTTAAGCAGTCGCTTGGTGACTCCTATGCGGTCGATAGCAGGCTCAGGAGGCAGACAACTATTTGGCCTACTGCCGAGTTTGTAAAGCTGATTTCTGACCACCAGCTGGGGGCCTCTGATTTTGGTCGGCGTTTCAGCGGTGAAACAATCATCTTGAAATCAACTAAGGGCCGCTGCAAGACGTCAACACAGATGGAGTATGTCGACACACCGACCACAAACGCCATGCGGTCAGTAATGACCCACATTAACGAGCATTTAGCGGCTGCCAAAATTGACTTTATTACCAACAATGAATCGGACTATGTGGACACCTCCAAACGCAACCTGGTCAGAATTTTCAATGATGCTCAGTTCAATCTTGGCGGACGCATGTACCGGGCCTTTTGGATAGAACTAACGAAATCACAAAGGGCGAACGGTTTACGCATCAACGGTAATCGGGTGGTTAGCTTGGATTTCGGACAGATGGCCCCAAGGGTGTTCTATTCAAAAGCGGGCGCTGATATTCACTTTGAGGACGCTTACTCGTTGCCCGGCTGGGGCCCCTGTTGGCGCCCTGCAATTAAGACTGTACTAAGTGCCATGGTGTGCTCAAAGTCGGAACTCACAAGGCGACCTAAGGGGCTTGGCAAAGTCTGGCCAAACAAAAAGGTGGCCTTCAAATCACTTGTAAACGCCCTCAAGTCCCACCACGCACCAATCAATCAATTTTTCGGCACGGGTGCTGGGCTAATGTACCAGTTCGAGGAAAGTAACCTTGTCATCCAAATCCTACTTGAGTTGAACCGCAGGGGGGTCACAGCACTTCCAGTGCACGATTGTCTGATTGTTGAACAACAAAATGAAGAACTTGCTGGGCTGGTAATGCGCGAAATGACGAAGAAAGCTTTTGACTTTGACCCTGTTATTAGCCGGGAATAGAGGATGGCTACTTAGACGAGAGTTTTGCTGCAAAAATCTGAGCCGGTAATCGAGATAATCGGGGAGATTGGATCCCCCCCTCGGGGGTCCCTTTGGTCATGGGCACTCGTGGAAGTTATAGCGGCCACCAGGACCACCAGAGGACACCTCAAGCCGCGTCTCTTGCTCTCATGATGGTTTGTCTGGTGGTGTTGAAATCCCTAGCTAGCTGGGCCACTGTAGACCCCTGGGTGAGCTTTAGTCTTACCTCGTCCTTTTGCTGCTGGGTTAAGGTCGATGGTCTACCAAAAGTCTTTCCCTCAGCCTTGGCCCGATTGAGTCCCGCTTGGGTCCGCTCAATCAACAGGTCACGCTCAAACTCCGCCACCGCCCCTAGAACCTGCATGGTCATCTTTCCGGCTGCACTGGTGAGGTCTACCCCGCCCAGGGCCATGCAGTGGACCCGCACGCCCATCCCCTCAAGATGCTCAACAGTGGCCCTGACATCCATGGCGTTCCTGCCTAGGCGGTCGAGCTTGGTAACAATCAACACATCCTGGTCCTCAAGCTTCTCCAAAAGCCGCAGGAAGCCCGGGCGTTGCATCGCAGGCACGGACCCAGAGATTGTCTCAGAGACAACCCTGGAGGGCTTTACATCGAACCCTGCTGCTTTGATTTCACCAAGCTGGTTGGCGGTGGTCTGGTCGATGGTGGACACTCGGCAATACGCAAATACTCTCGACATCTAGAATCCTTTTTGACCGAAAACGATGTCCGATAATAAATAGCGTCCGAAATATTGTCAACCCTAGGTTACGGACACGCATTTTAAGAGTGTACGGAACCGGAGGTTTTAGTACAAATATCTCATCTTCGACACATACTGTTACCACTTGTTAGGCAAATGGAGACAAACTTTAACTTGTTCATTTCGCCCACAGTATATTTTTGGGTACTCATTTCCACTAACGGCGGAATAGCTTAAAGGCCTTCTGATATCGTGTTAGGTTCTCAGAGACGCGTATTTGTTATACCGCGCTAAATCGCCTACTACACCTAAACAAAGATGATAAAACTTTTCGATATTGAGGCTTGGCTCACCGCTCTTTCTTTCGTTCCTACCACCGACAGGCTCACATGGACCTACACGACCAGCGCAGGCTATGTAATATCTGTAGCCATAGACTCATCTGATCCATGTAACTCAAAAATAAGTTTTGGTTCGAAAATTGTGGTTGGACATAAAGGTGTCTGTAACTTTAAAAAGTTGGAGAATTTTGTCGGTCTCGAATGTGTCATTCGACTGCTGGAGAAAGGATACAGCCCATCTTGCATTGAACTCGAAAAGACGTGGCCCAGCGGACATTCAACTAGCGGACGTCTTGATATTCTGCTGTTCAGGGGTAAGGGAGCTAAGAGGAAAAGCTTCGCCATGATTGAGTGTAAGCAATGGGGTACGGAGTATTCCGATGAGCGCAACAAAATGCTCAAAGATGGCGGCCAGCTTTTCAGCTACGCTATTCAGGAGCCAACGACTGAATATTTGACGCTATACGCATCTACGCTCGATCCAGGCGGTTCGATAAAAATGATCGCAGAGCAGGTCCACTATGCCCCTATTAATGTAGGGAATCAAGAGGAAAACTATACTGCCTGGGATAAATCTTTCCAACTTGGGGGGCTGTTATCTGATATTTCAGGTCCCTATTTAAGTTCCAAGAAAAATCTGAAAAAGGAAGATCTTATTGAGCTGGATCAAGAGACCGGTCAAGGGCTATTTAACAGTTTTGCTGAAATACTCCGTCGTCATGCCATATCCGACAAATCAAATGCATTTAATAAGATCTTTAATCTTTTTGTTTGTAAAATATGTGATGAAGATTGTAAATCACCCGCTGATGAGCTTGATTTCCAATGGAAAATTGCTGATACAGCTAAGGCTTTGATAGAGACAAGACTGTCAGCACTTTACATCAAGGGTCTAAAAGACTATCTACAAGTAGACATTGAAAATGCCTATTTTTCACCTTTGGCAGAGTTTTCATTTATAGATACTTATGACCTAAAAAGCTATGAACGCAATGCTTCAGTAATACGGGAAGTTGTTGAACTTCTTCAGCCATATCAAATTAAATACACACAGAAACATCAATTTTTAGGGGATTTTTTCGAGGATTTGTTAAATAGTGGGATTAAGCAAGAGGCCGGTCAATTTTTTACACCAACTATAGTCGCTAGATTTTTTCTCAAGTCGGTGCCTGTACATTCTTTAATTGAATCTAAAATAAAATCAGGCAGCTCAGATATTCTTCCTTATCTAATTGATTATTCGTGTGGTGCTGGGCATTTTTTAACCGAAGCAATCGACGAAATTCAGCAGAAAATAGATGTTATTGATCCAGCGAATTTAGTAGGGCGGTATCAGAAGAAATTTCTTGCAATTAAAGATAACTTTTATTGGGCCAAAGATTATATATACGGTATTGAAAAAGATTACAGATTGGCAAAGACAACAAAAATCGCGATGTTTCTGTATGGTGATGGGGATGCGGTAATTATTAATGGCGATGGTCTTGATGACTTTAATGCGAGTAAAACATACAAAGGTCTTCTGAAAATCAACGACAAAAGAAAATACTTAGAGCAGTTCGATGTCGTAGTGTCAAACCCACCGTTTTCGATTTCTGGGTTTAAATCGGATATTCCCCTAGTTGATGAAAACTTCACCCTGGGTGCCAACCTTGGGCTCAACAGTTCTGAGATTGAATGCCTATTTATTGAGCGCTGTGGCCAGCTATTAAAGCCTGGTGGGTACATGGGCCTTATATTACCGTTGAGTATCCTAAACAACGAATATCGGGTATATCAAGAAGCGCGCAAGTTGCTGTTGGTGCAATTTGAAATTGCTGGGTTAGTTGAAATGCGCGACAAGACGTTTAAGCCAACTAATACCACGACCGTTGGTATTTTCGGCCGTAAGCGAAGTCAAGATGTTTTGCGTTCAAAAACAATTGAGTTATGCCAAGCATTACTTGGAGTTGTACCAGCATCTGACGAAGCCAAAGATGCTATTTCATTCGCCACCAAAGCAGGGGTAGAAAAAAATATAATTGAGCATCAGGCTGCGGAATTGCTGCAGCAACTGATTGATAAATCTAGCCCTCTGGTTGTTGAGGGTTGTGGGCTTTCAGATGAAATCGCAATTGCTCTGATTGCATTCTTGAATGATAGAAAAGTTGCCTTAGTGTTCACTGGTGATAAGAAAGAGCAGGAGGCATTTCTAGGCTACAGGTATTCCTCCGGTAGAGGTAGGGAGAGTGTGGAAGAATTGCGTTCACCGGAAGGGGAGCTCCTTTCTAGTCTCTATGACGAAAACAATCTGCACAACCCAGAAAAAGCCAATGCTCATATTCTTGCTGCTTTTGACCAATCACCTTTACCGGTTCCTATTGAACTGGAGAAGTCAGTTAAATATTCTTCTCTCAATCAGCTTTTATGTTTTAAGTCGTTCACCATCGAAAACCCATCAACGGCATTCGCTTCTGATACTGGGGATATAGAATCAAATAGCCCATTCGGTGACTTCATCGACGATATGAGTCAAGTGACAATTGACTGGGATAGTTTGATTTCAAAAGCAGAGATAGTACCTATATCCGGACTCGTATATTCGAAGAAGTCTGAGACACCAAGGCAAACGAATAATCGCGTTCTTACCGCAAGCAATCTCTGTTTGAGGACTGGAAAGATAGATACCAGTGCAAAACTTATTTATTTGGAAGAGTCTTTTGTAATAGATGAGACCCTTTGTCCTCAGAAAGGGGATATTGTTATCTCGAAGGCGAGTGGGAGTCTGAAGCACTTAGGCAAGGCAATATATATTGATGAAAATCTACCGGGTCATGCAGTGGGTGGATTTTTGATGATTTTAAGATTTAGTAATGAAAAACTCGGCAAGGCGATATTTTATAGGCTTTTATCCAAGAAATTCAGACTTTATGTAGCAAGCTTAAAGGGGCAAAATATCAACAACATTGATTTGGGTGATATCCAAAGAGCCAGGTTAACGATACCTCTCGATTTGGACACTTTTTACAAGTCGGCTATAAAAAAAGAAGCTCAGTTAAAATCAATTACTAAAAAGTTAACGAACCTCAGGAAATAAAATGAATTTACTTGAATGAACTACGAGTGTGTAGCAAATTTTGAGCCCTAAATTGAGCTGAACATGTAATTTTCTGTGAATAAACTCGCCGCCACTAAAAGACTTTAGGCTACCGAATGGCGTCTACGTATGACGGATTCCATCAAGTCCAGGCAGTTTAGCTGTGGGCACGTCTTTTAAGTTTTGAGATACAGGCTGTTGCTGAATCACTGTAGACCACTTTGGGTTCATATTGCTAAGCTTAAGTTGGTAAGAGGTTGTCACCTTAAGTTTTCTTTTGGTTCTATTTGATTTGATGGTCTCTTCCACACCACTAGAAAGTAAAAATTGGATATTCAGAATCCCATGGTCTTATTCATCTGGGAAGACGTTTTTAGAGGTAAGAACTGAATATTCTGAATGAACTTATTGATAGAATGGTTATGTACAGTCGCTAAATATTAATCTCTAGGAGGTTTAGGTATCAACCTCGGATTGGTCGTATCTTATAATTAGTATCTTCAGAGTTGTGTAATATTGACTAAGTGATCTTTATTTGTTTACTTATTCAGTGTTTGTTCTCGATAATACCCTATGCTTGCTAATATTTTGAAGCGTGTGCCAAGATGCAGGGATGTCAAATATCCTTTACCACTGGCTGCTGTCACTGAGATAAAGCGAACGCTAGGTTTGTTACTCGGTTGACTAATTTTGGTAACGACGTCTAGCCCTGGGAGGAATGATATCACCCATCGTTTGAACCATTATTTCCGTCATTACAGCTGCGCACTGCTCGTTGTCGATTGCCCAGTCTGCTTGTTTTTGATTTTGACATTTAAAAACTGGTTTATTGCATACTTCACAATGTCGAATGTTTGAGAATGGACTCACCTTTAATTCGTCCCACTTTCTTGGGCATTCGAATCTGAAGCTACATTCAATCACTTCGAAGGTTTTGAAGGTTGGCATAGTGTGTTCCTTAACTTAATAACTAACTTGTTCAAGTTGTGAGAGTGATATTGATGTTTTGAGAGTAGTCGTCGTAATCCTCATCACCTGGAAGGTATTGAAAGAAAATCAAGATTGCGAGAGGTGTTAGTACAGTTGCGGCAATGAAATGGTGTATCACCCAGCGTTCAAACCTTAAGGCCATCGCGATGATGGGGGCCATGAAGTTTATGGCAAGGCCTCCAACGATTGCTGCCCAAAACCCGTCATATAAACCAATGTATACGGCGACCATTAACCCTGAAACAATACCAATTGCGGTCAGGTTTTTAGCTATATTGGAGAATAGCCACGGTGGCATAAGGAACCGTGCCCCAGGGTGCTTGCTATTCTGTACTTGGCTAGTTGCCCAGTAAGAGATTGAGATGTACTCGAGTACCAAAATTACCCAAATATTGCCGTTGTCAAATAGGTTTTCAAACATTAATCCTCCAGAAGAGATATAAGTAAATTACCGACAGAGAGGCAACTTTTACACGCTAGTTGTCATTCTTACAAGAGGGCCCTATTTGAGTGGGGGTGATGAATCTGGATATTTTTCTGGATAGACTCTTGCTTTAGCTTGTGCTAACCTAATGATATTGTTGATAAAACTCAAATCCCTGTCGAATCCCCCTCTCTCCGCCACAAATTACAAAAAGCCCTGAACCAAGTTCAGGGCTTTTTTCATTTCGGGGCGTTATGGAAGCAAAGTCCCTGCGGACTTTGCGTGGGGGATTCGAAGCTTTTCGCCAGTGACGCGAACAGCGGCACGCAGGTGTGGTGTGAGTCAATTGGTCTCATAAACACCAGATCGATGCCCAACCTTGATCACCGAAACAATCAATTCAGAATTTTTAATCTCATAAACAATTCGGTAGTCTCCGCAGCGCACTCTATACAGTTCTAGTCCTGTGAGTTTCTTGCAGCCTTCGCCCCTTGGGTTGATGGCGAGTTGGTCAATCGTCGAGAGGATCCTCCGTACATCTGGGTTTGAAATGCTTCGTAGATCTTTGGCGACTGATTTTTTGAAGACGATTTTATAGTTTGCCATGCTTCTTCAGGTCGTTAAGCAAGGCTTCATAACTGATCTCGGGCTCAGATAAACGGTTTGAGTACGCTTGAAGATCTTCCTGATCTTCTTTCATGAGAAGGCGTACGGCCTCGTCCACAAGTTCCGACAACGATTGTTGAGAACTGGCTGCCTTAATTCGAAGGGCTTGGTGTATGGTTGGGTCGAAATAAACTGTCGACCTTTTTGACAGGTTGCTCACAGTGGCACTCCTTTTAAAACGTCAAAGCATTATAACGTTGTAATGTTAAAGCGCCATCACTACTCCAAGGTAATATTGACCGAGAAACAGGCATTGCTTGCAAGCCAATGAGCGGTGTTCAAGCCGCCAAAGTGGCAAACTAACGCCAACAAATAGCAGCAATCAAAGCAGGAGTTCCCCATGTCAACTACCCCCATCAAAATTCAGGTCTGGACCGATTTCGTGTGTCCGTTCTGCCTGCTTGGTGAAGCCATCATCGAAAAAGCCATCGAAGGGTCGAATGTAGAAATAGAGTGGATGCCATTCGAGTTGCGGCCTTATCCAACACCCACCTTGAAGCCCGAAGATGAATACCTGCCAAGGGTGTGGAAGGCTGCGGTGTACCCAATGGCCGAGCGCCTTGGTGTGCCCATTCAATTGCCCACGGTGTCGCCGCAGCCGTACACACGCAAAGCATTCTTGGGTTTGCAATATGCGAAACAAGAGGGCAAGGGCAATCAATACGCGACCGCCGTGATGAAGGGTTTTTTTCAACAAAACCTGAACATTGGTGAAGACGATGTTTTGAAAAATATTCTTCACAGCCTGGGCTTAAACCCGGCCATGCTCGATGAATTTGTGAACTCGCCCCAAGCCAATGCGCAACACGATACCGACCTGCAATATGCAAAACAGGTGGGAATTCAAGCAGTGCCATCGTTGGCGGTGGGCTCACAGTTTTTCTCGGGTGTGCCCAGTGTGCAGGCCTTGCGTGATGCGATTCAACACGTAGCTTAAGTGCCCGGCTTAGGGATACTGCGGGTTTTGCTGGGCCTGCAAGCAAGTTATTCTGCTTGCCAACCAGCAGACTAAACACAAGGCAAACATGAACTTATTTTCCAAACTTCAGCAGCGCGCAGCGATTGGCAAACCCTTGCGCGTTGGCATGATCGGCGCTGGCAAGTTTGGCTCCATGTATCTTTCCCAAGTACCACGCACGCCCGGCATTCACATGGTGGGCATTGCTGACTTGTCGCCAGCGCGGGCGAAAGCGGCGCTTAAGAATGTGGGCTGGACAGAAGAAAGCTATGCCGCACTATCGCTTGAGCAAGCGGCCAGGCAGGGCAATACCGCGATTATTGACGACGGCATGAAGCTGATTGAGTCGCCTTTCGTGGACATCATCATTGACTCCACCGGCAACCCTGCCGTGGGCATTGCCCATGTGTTGGCGTGCTGTGAATTCAAGAAACACATTGTGATGGTGAATGTGGAAGCCGACGCACTGGCTGGTCCTTTGCTGAAACGCAAAGCCGACGAAGCGGGCATTGTGTACTCGCTGGCCTATGGCGACCAGCCCGCGTTGATTTTCGAAATGGTTGACTGGGCGCGAGCCGCTGGTTTTTCGGTGGTGGCTGCGGGCAAGGGCACCAAGTACCTGCCCACTTACCATGAAAGTACGCCCGATACGGTGTGGAACCACTACGGCCTGACCGCTGAAGACGCGGCCAAGGGCGGCATGAACGCGCAAATGTTCAACAGTTTTCTGGACGGTACAAAAAGCGCCATTGAAATGGCGGCCGTCGCCAATGCAACGGGTTTAGCAGCACCCAGTGGTTTAAAGTTTCCGGCGGTGGGTGTAGACGATCTGGCGCGTATTTTGAAGCCGCGCGAACACGGCGGCATTCTGGACCAGCGTGGACAGGTTGAGGTTATTTCCAGTGTTGAGCGTGATACCCGCCCTGTGTTTCGCGACCTGCGTTGGGGCGTGTATGTCACCTTTGCTGCCGACAGCGAATATGTGGCCCGTTGCTTCAAGGAATACGGTTTGATCACTGACCCAAGCGGGCAGTATTCCAGCATGTACAAACCGTTTCATTTGATTGGGTTGGAGCTGGGCATATCGGTGGCCTCCATCGGTATTCGAAGCGAGGCCACGGGTGCGCCAATTTGCTGGCACGGCGATGTGGTGGCCACAGCCAAACGCGACTTACAAGCCGGTGAAATGCTGGATGGTGAAGGCGGTTACACGGTGTATGGCAAGTTGATGCCAGCAAAGGAATCGCTGGCCTTGGGCGGACTGCCTTTGGGTTTGGCACATGGTGTGAAGTTGCTGAAACCGGTGAAGGCCGGGCAGGCCGTGAGCTGGAATGATGTGGCCCTTGACGCCAATTCCACAGCGGTGAAGTTCCGCCGTGAAATGGAACGCACGTTTACCTGATACTTACTTTGCAAAACTCATTTTGCAAAAATCTGGTCCATGTTGGCAAAGGCCTTGAACTCAAGCGCATTGCCGCATGGGTCCATGAAAAACATGGTGGCTTGCTCGCCAACCTGGCCTTTGAACCGAATGTAGGGCTCGATCACAAACTTGGTTCCCGCAGCTTTCAATCGGTCAGCCAATTCATTCCATTGCTCCATGGTCAAAATTACACCGAAGTGTTTGGCAGGTACGGCGTGGCCATCCACGCTGCTGTTGGCTTTGCAACCCACTTCTTCTGGTGCCAAGTGCGCCACCAGTTGGTGGCCGTAAAAGTTGAAGTCCACCCAGTGTGGGGCACTTCGGCCTTCTTCACAGCCAATTACCTCGCCGTAAAATTTGCGCGCGACTGCAATGTCAGTCACCGGAAAAGCAAGATGGAAAGGCTGAAGGGTTGAATGTGTTGCGGCCATGTGAATTACCAATAAATGTGCGGTTGATCATTCACACACTATAGGGTTGTTCGGGTTGCCCGGCCAATCGTGGAAACCCGAATATTACCGACAAGCCTTCGCCCAATTAGGGCGTCACGATGTTGAAATTGCCGGTCGCTTTGTCCAGCATGCCGAAAAACTGGCCCAGCTTGATGGTGCTGCCGTCAATCTGTGTTTGATCTGAAAACAGCAAATCAGTGGCGCCTGCTTCACCGGTCATCATGTTCAAAAAGAAGGGTTTGCTCAAGGTCAGTGTGGCTGCAGAATTTTCTTCTGCTTGGCCCGCACGGTGGTGCAGCACGCTGTTGTGGATTCTAAGCACATAACTTTCCTGCGTGTCGGAAAACACAAGGTTGATTTGAATGTCTTCACCCTCAGCCTTGTCGCTGTTCAGTGCGGCGGCCATGGCTTCCAGAAAACGTTCAGTGGGTGTGTGCTTCAGCATGTCGAGGAACATGCTGCGCTTGAAGCCTTCGTTGTAGCCACCTTGGCGCAACTCCAAGGCGCCGGTCAGGTAAAAGTTACGCCAGGGAGCCGATTCTGCCATGTAGCCCATCTGGTCAAAACTTGTTGCCAGCAAGGCCTTGGCGCGAGTGTTCTCAGGGTCGGCATACACCGCATGTTTCAGCAGTTCAGCAGCCCAGCGGTATTCTCCCTTGTTCACAGCGTCTTCAGCTTTGTTCAGCAAGGCCTCCATACCTCCAGCCACCTCCACATACTTTTTGGCGGCTTCGACCGGGGGCAGGGGGTTCAGGTTGGCGGGGTTCGCATCGAACCAACCCATGTAAAACTGGTACACCGCTTTCACGTTGTGTGACACGGTCCCGTAGTAACCGCGCCCACTCAGAAAGTTGTTCAAGGCCGGTGGCATGGTTACTTTTTCTGCAATTTCAGTGGAGGTGTAACCGGCATTCATGTGACGAACGGTTTGGTCATGAATGAAGCGGTACACATCGCGCTGTTTTTCCATAAAGCTGCGCACGTTCTCAGCGCCCCAAACCGGCCAGTTGTGCTGGTGAAACATCACTTCAGCATCGCCTGCGTAGGCAATGGCTTCGTCCATGTAACTGGCCCATTTCAGGGCATCGCGCACTTTGGCACCCCGTGGGGTGTACAGGTTGTGCAGCGTGTGGCCAAACAGTTCAGCACTGCCAAAGGCTTTCAATGCAGGTAGGTAAAACACAAACTCGGAAGGTGCTTCGCTGCCGGGCACGTTGTGGAACATGAATTCCAGCCCGTCAAGCATGTGGGTTTCTTTGGCTTCTTTCACCACCAGCGTGGGTGGCAAAATGCCCACCTTGCCGTAGGCCACAGCCTTGCCCAAGCCATTGTCGACTAGACCTTCCGGGCTGCGCGGCAGGCGTTTGCCGTACATGTAGGTGGACCTGCGCGCCATGGCCATGCCCACCAGCAGGTTTTCGCTGGTGGCTTCTTCCATGAAGCCCACCGGGGCCACCACCGGCACCTTGCGCGTTGCAACTTCCTCGGCACTGAGCACACCGAGTGCGCCACCAAAGTGGTCTACATGGCTGTGGGTAAACACAATTGCGCTCACTGGCTTATCGCCCAAATGTTGTCGTGCAAAGGCCATGGCGGCGCGTGCGGTCTCTTCGCTGGTTAGCACATCCACCACAATCCAGCCTGTGTCGCCTTCAATCAGCGTCATGTTCGACAAATCGAATCCGCGCAATTGGTAAATGCGGTCAGCCACTTTGTACAAACCAATTTGATTGTTCAAACTGGCTTGTCGCCACAGGCTGGGGTTCACCGTGGCTGGCGATTTGCCGTCAATGAAATTGAATTCGTCGTAATCCCAAATGACTTCGCCTTGCTCATTTTTCACCTGCCCGGTGGGCCTGGCAATCAACCCTTTGCGGGCATCGACATTGTTGGCTGAATCGACCAGATCAGTGTTCTTGGCCACTTCAGCGTGAAAGGCCTGTGTGAACTCACTGGCTGTGCTGTTGGGGTCGCTTGGGGCAGGGCTTTTTGAACACGCAGCCAGCAAGGCAGGGACGACAATGGCGAGAGTTGCCAAGGGCAGGTTGGTTTTCATACTGTCTCCGGAATATTTTTAATTTTCCTTATTACAGCATAAAAGTGGCATTGTGCGTGCCAGTAAATTGACTTGATTTCAGCTCATGAACTTGTTGATTACCGTGATCACAAACACGGTAGCCAGAATGACAGGAATCCAGAATGCAATGGCGAAATGGGTGTAGCGTTCAAGCCATCCACTGCTGCCGTTGTTGTTCAGCATTTCTGCTGCCATGTTGTGGCGTTTCCACTGCCACACCACCAGCAGGCAAATCAGCAAGCCATTGAATGGCAAAATGGTGTCGTAAAACACATCGACCAACACATCAAAAAGCGACTTGTTGGCACCGGAATAAAAAGCGAATTCGCTAAGCCATTTTACTTGTCCAAACGACAATGCACTGAAAATGGCGCCTACCGACACAGCTGCAATCACAAAGCCAAGCGCTGCATTGCGGGTTTTTTTGCTTTCGGCTTTCAGGGCGGCCACGGGCACTTCAATAATCGACACCAGCGAGGTAATGGCGGCCACAAACGCCAACAGGAAGAAGGTGGCTGCGATCAGGCTGGATACGGCATATCCGAACTTGGGCACCATCGCCATAAAGATATTGGGGAAGAACGAGAAAATCAAACCCACGGAAGAATCACTGAGCTCGCTTGGGTTGGTGTTGGGGTAAATGGCGAAAATTGCGGGCAGGGTCATGAGGCCTGCCACCAGCGCCACGCCGGTGTCGGTGCAGGCCAGCATTTTGGCCGACTGCACCAGGTTGTCTTGTTTGCGCAAATACGAGCCATAGGTGATCAGAATACCCATGCCCAGCGACAGCGAGAAGAATGCCTGGGACAGGGCGCCGTTGACCACGCTCCAGGTGATTCGATCCACTTGTGGCGTGAAATAAAACTTCAAACCGGCCATGGCATTGGGTAGTGTCAGTACAAATACAGCCAGGCCAATCAGCATGATGAACAGCATGGGCATGAGCAAGCGGGACGCTTTTTCAATGCCATCGCGCACACCCCCTTTCAATACAAAAATCACCATGGCGATCACTGCCAGCAGGTAGGCAAATATCCAGGGGCTGGTAATAAACCCGCCAAAATAAACAGGTGTGGCCAACTGATCCAGCATGCCGCCCAGCACCAAGACCAAATACCCCAGCAGCCACACGGTGAGTACGCTGTAGAACACGGCAATCATGAACGGTGTAACCAAGGACAAGGCACCGGCCAATACCCAGCCCTTGTGTCCTTTTGAAATTTCACGAAAAGCACCCAGTGGGCTTTTCCCGGTGGCACGGCCCAAACTAAGCTCGGCGAGAATCAGCGGAAGGCAAATGGCCACCACGAAAAAAATGTACAGTAACAAAAACGCACCGCCGCCATTTTTAGCAGCAGCCACCGGAAAACCCACCAAATTGCCAATGCCCACGGCTGAACCTGCTGCGGCCAGCACAAAGCCGATTTTGGATGAAAACTGGTCTGGGTTGTTTTGCATGGCGGCGCGGTTTCCTCAACACAATAAGGACAAAAAATTGGGAATGTTTGCTGAATTATACGACCGCCACGTACTGCCCACCTTGCTTGATTTCGCATGTGGCATGAAAGCCATCAACAGGCAACGCCAGAAAGTGGTGCCCAAAGCCACGGGGCTGGTGCTTGAAATTGGAATTGGCACCGGCTTGAACATGCGCCATTACGACGCGTCCAAAGTGGAAAAAATCATTGGTCTTGACCCCGCCATGCAAATGCACCGCCTGGCGAAAAAACGAATTGATCAAACCGGTTTGAGTGTTGAACTGATGGGGCTTCCCGCCGAGAAAATTCCATTACCCGATGCAAGCATTGACACGATTGTGATGACCTACACCCTGTGCACCATTCCTGAACCCCTGCAAGCTTTGAAGGAAATGCGCCGGGTCTTGAAACCGGGCGGAAAATTGCTGTTTTGTGAACATGGTGTTGCACCCGATGAACAGGTGCGCAACACGCAGAATCGTTTGCAACCCGTGTGGGGAAAGCTGGCCGGTGGTTGCCATTTGAACCGCGACATTCCCGCTTTACTGAAGGCGGGCGGTTTTCAGGTCGATGAAATTGAAACCATGTATGTGCCCGGCCCCAAGGCGTTCACGTACAACTACTGGGGCCAGGCGTACTCGGAAAGCTAAGTCACATATCAACCATTGAGCACGGCTGGGTAGCCCGCATCGCTGATTGTTTTGGCGAGGCTGGTTGCAGGTAAACTGCTTTCAACCTGAACCAGTTTTTTGCCCAAATCAATTTGCACGGTGGCGTTGGAGTCTAGCGCCTTCACTGCACGTTCCACATTGGCTGAACAGCCGCCGCATTTCATTTTCTCTACGGTAAATTCAATCATTGTTGCACTCCGGTGGGTTGATCACGATTGTAGTCTGAAGCTTCCAATCATGGTAAGGTCAAGTGCTTGACATTGACATCATGGGAAGGTTCATGCTGTGGATATTGTTCAACGGAGAATGCCATGAGTTCGAATCACACATTGAATATTGCCGTCGGCGGGATGAGTTGTGCGTCCTGTTCCAGCGCAGTCGAGAAAGCGCTGTTGAAAGTGCCGGGTGTGCAATATGCCACAGTGAACCTGGCCACAGAAAAAGCGCAGATTGAATTTTCCAATCCCGCCACCCCCGAGCAAATTGCCAAGGCAGTAGTCGATGCTGGTTATGAAGCCGAGGTTTTGAATCAGGCTGGTGAAAAAACTTTCACTCAAAGCGCACCTGCCAAGGAAGGTTTTGGTGAAGGTGCATTGGTTGCGATTGCAGCGCTTTTAACCTTGCCCTTGGTACTGCCCATGATCGCCATGCCGTTTGGCAAGCACTGGATGCTGCCGGGTTTCATGCAATTGTTTCTGGCCATTCCGGTTCAGTTCTGGTTGGGCGGGCGCTTTTACCGCGCTGGTTTGAAGGCCATTCAGAACCGCACCGGCAATATGGATTTGTTGGTGGCCATTGGCACCACAGCGGCATTTGGCCTGTCTGTATACATGATGGAGCAGGGCAGCAGCCACCTGTACTTTGAAGCCTCGAGCGCGGTGATTACTTTGGTGATGCTGGGAAAGTGGCTTGAAGGCCGTGCGAAACGTCAAACCACGGCTGCCATTGCCGCTTTGCAGGCTTTGCGGCCCGACACAGCTCGCGTACGTCGTGACGGTGTGGAACAAACCGTGCCAATGGCGCAGGTGCAATTGGGTGACCAAGTGGTGGTTCGCCCCGGGGAAAGGGTTCCTGTGGATGGGGTGGTGCTTGAAGGCAGCAGTCATGTGGACGAGGCCTTGATCACCGGTGAAAGCGAACCTGTGGTGAAAGCAGTGGGCAGCAAAGTGACCGGTGGCGCGGTGAACATTGATGGTTTGCTGTTGATTCAGACCAGCGCAGTGGGCACAGAAACGACATTGGCCCGTATTATTCGTTTGGTAGAAGATGCGCAGGCCGCCAAGCCAGACATTCAAAAACTGGTCGACAAGGTCAGTGCAGTATTTGTGCCTGTGGTGTTGGTGATCGCGCTGTTCACCTTGCTTGCGTGGGGATTCACAAGTAACTGGGAAGTGGCCATTTTGAATGCAGTGGCTGTGTTGGTGATCGCTTGCCCTTGCGCATTGGGTTTGGCCACACCCACGGCGATTATGGCGGGCACCGGGGTGGCTGCGCGCAACGGAATTTTGATCAAAGACGCACAGGCACTCGAGCTGGCCCACAGCATTAACACGGTGGTGTTCGACAAAACCGGTACTTTGACCGTGGGCAAACCCACCTTGATGCAGTGTGAAGCTGTGCAGGGCGAAGCAGGCGCGATGCTGGCCAAAGCCGCTGCCGTTGAAGCGGGCAGCATGCACCCATTGGCCAGTGCAGTGAAAGACCGCGCCCAACAAGACCAGCTTGTTGCGCCCAGGGCCAGTGATTTGCAAGATGTTGCAGGCAAGGGATTGTCGGCCATGGTGGGTGAAGGCCGCGTGTATGTCGGCACCATTCGCTGGATGGAAGAACTGGGTGTTTCAACCAACACCATGCAACAACTATTGGGCAAGTTGAACCCCAATGCAGCGACCCGTTCCTGGGTTGCGGAAGAAACCGGCACGGGCATTCGTTTGCTGGGTGTACTGGCCTTCGGCGATGAACTGAAACCCAGCGCACACGGTGCTGTCAATTCATTGCACAGGCTTCATGTGAACACGGTTTTATTGACAGGCGACACACAAGCCAGCGCTGAGCGAGTGGCCACTGAGTTGGGAATTCAACAGGTGTTGGCCGAACAACTGCCCGGCGACAAATCCAGGGCAGTAGTTGCGCTTCGCGACGCCAATGACCATGGCAAACAGGTGGTGGCCATGGTGGGCGACGGCATTAATGATGCGCCTGCGCTGGCGGTGGCCGATGTCAGCTTTGCCATGTCCACCGGGACCGACGTGGCCATGCACACAGCCGACATCACGCTGATGCGTTCTGACCCCAGCCTGGTGGCGCAAACCATCGACATTTCACGCCGCACCTACAACAAGATCAAACAGAATTTGTTCTGGGCCTTCATCTACAACGCGGTGGGTATACCGCTGGCCGCCCTTGGTTACCTGAACCCGGTGCTGGCGGGTACAGCCATGGCCCTGAGCTCGGTCAGTGTAGTCACCAACGCCTTGATGTTGCGTAACTGGAAGCCTGCCAATTCTGGCAAATGAGAAGGAGCCCGACATGGACATGACAATAAACACGCCTTACTACACCATCGGCGAGGTCGCGATGGAGTCGGGTATCTCCGCGAAAATGATTCGCCACTATGAGCAAGTGGGTTTGTTGAAGGAGGCCGCACGAACCGATGCAGGTTATCGCCTGTACAACGACCGCGATTTACATGTGTTGCGCTTTATTCGCCATTCACGCGACCTGGGTTTTTCAATCAAACAGATCGAGGAATTGCTGGGGCTGTGGCAAGACAAAACACGTCCAAGCCGTGAAGTGAAGAAACTGGCGCAGTCGCATCTGAGTGCGCTGGAATCCAAAATCCGTGAACTGAATGCGATGAAGTCTGAACTTGAACGACTGGTACATTGCTGCAAAGGCGATTCCCGGCCAGACTGCCCGATACTTGAAGGACTGGCTGCTGAGTGATCAGTGATTGCCCGGAACCACTGCGGTGTGACCCGACTCGGTTTTGCTGACTGTGACAGGAAGCCCGTACAGCACGCTCAAAGTGTTGGAGGTTATCACCTTGTGGGCGGGGCCTTGCGCGAGCACTGCACGCCCTTTGAGCAAGCAGGCGGTGGCATTGACGCCCAGCGCATCTTGTGGATTGTGCGTGCTCAGCACCACACTTTTTCCAGCGGCTGCCAGTGATGCCAATGTGTTCATGACCTTGGCTGCATTCGCAAAGTCGAGATTGGCAGTGGGCTCATCGAGAACAAGAGTTTGCGCACCCTGGCACAAGGCACGCGCAATCAGCACCAACTGTTGTTGACCGCCGGAAAGCAGATGGAAATCTCGTTGTTTCAAATCATGAATACCCAATTGTTCCAGAGCGTCGTGAACAAATTGGTGGTCGGCGTGTGTGGGGCCACCGAACAAGCCCCAATGTGTGGTTCGACCCATTAACACGGTATCCCACACGGAAAACCCGAGGTTGTTGGCATGGCTTTGCGGTACATAAGCCAAGTGCAACGCAAGTTCTCGCGCAGCCAGCTGTTGCACTGGGGTGCTGTTGATCAACACCCGCCCCGCGCAGGGTGGTATTAGGTTCAAAAGCGTTTTGATCAGCGTACTTTTGCCGCTTCCATTGGGGCCGAGCAGGCAAAGTATTTCGCCTTGCTTCAGTTCCAGATCAATGTGCTCAAGCACGGCACAGCCGCCGTGGCCCACAGACAGGTTTTCTGTTTTCAGGCTCAATGGTTGGCCCCCGCACGCCGCAACAGCAATCCCAGAAAGAAGGGTGCACCCACCAGTGCAGTCAGAATACCCAGCGGTATTTCAAGATCGCCCAGGCTTCTCGATGCCGTGTCGACAAGAAGCAGGAACAGCGAACCCATCAGGATTGACATGGGGAGAAGGCGGGCCAGGCTGGGTCCGACAAGCAGGCGTGCTGCATGGGGAATCAGCAAGCCGATCCAGCCGATTACACCAGCCACGGCCACCACAGCGCTCGTCATGATCGTGGCCAGCGCAATCACTGCGATTCGAAGGGGTTTAACCTGGACCCCCAAAGCATTCGCTTCAGCTTCGGGCAGGCTAAGTACATTCAAACGCCAGCGCAGCAAATACAGCGCCGAGCAGGCCACCAATACCACGGGTGCCACTACCCACACCTGGGACATTTGCATACCGCTTAAACTGCCGAGTAACCAGAAGGTGATGGCCGGTAACTGATCGTATGGGTCTGCAAGAATTTTCAGCAGGGAAGTGATTGCACCAGCCAGAGCACCCAAAACTACACCGGTCAACACCAGCACCAAAGTTCGGTCTGCATGTTGAATCGCTTTGCCCAGCGCCATCACCAGCGCTACAGCAGCAAGTCCGCCTGCAAAAGCCAGGCTTTGTACACCAAGTACCGGCAAGCCCAAAAACAAGCCGAGCACTGCACCCAAGCCTGCTCCGGAGGACACACCCAGAATATCGGGGGACACCAGCGGGTTTCTGAACAGCAATTGATAGGCAGCACCTGCTGCTGCCAGCGCAGCGCCGACCAAAATGGCGCCGAGCGTGCGGGGCAAGCGAATGTCTTGAACCACTTGAACAGCGATTGGTTCGCCAGTACCCAACAGGGCATGCAGGCTTTCCAGAAGCCCCAGTGGATACGCGCCCAAGGTGAGCGAAAGCGCGGCAAAGCCGATCAATGTGATCAGCAGCAAGGGCAGGCTGTAAGGAAGGACAGCTCTAGGCATGAGGGGCGCGGCAGTGAATTAGAGCCCGAGTATACCGCAGGCCTGCCGCGCCAATATCAGCTTTGAAGCATCTGTTGAATGACGCTTTTCAACACGCGGGCAATGTCGTCGGCTTTCATGTTCGGGTCGCGTATGGCGCGAATTTGAAGTCCATCGAACAAGGCCATCAGAATGGTGGATTTCGCAGCAAGGTTGAGCTCGCAGGGAGTTGAGTTTTTCAGGGGCTGAATGCCTTTGATCAGTTGGGTGACCTTTTCCCGAATGACTGTATCCGTGCCTTGAACGGTTGCTGCGACTTTTGGATTCCGGGCGGCCTCCGCCAAAATCTCGGTGTCAAGTTCACTGCGGTCGATGCGCCTTTGCACACCCTCATCGACAGTGCCGAGCATGGCTTTCAGAATGTCTTTTTCCCCCTGAATTTTTGCGATCCGCTCCAGTGCCTGGTCAAGGTCGCGTTTGACCATCGCTTCAATGATTGCTTCTTTGCTCTCGAAGTAATTGTAGATGTGGCCAGCACTCATGCCGAAAGATTTCGCAATCTCCGACATGCTGGCACCGTGAAAACCACTTTTCCTGAAACACTCCGCTGCTGCATCCAGAATTTGTTGTCGGCGAAGTTCTGCTTTGCTGCCAGGTGCTTTCAAGTCCTGATTCATTTTATTCTCCTTGTGCTGCGGTATTTTGCTTTGCACGTTTGTTGCCAAACAAACGGGTTACCACTACGAAGAAAATGGGTACGAAGAAAATGCCCAACACGGTTGCAGAAATGGTGCCGCCCAATACGCCGGTACCGATCGCATTTTGACTGCCCGAGCCCGCACCTGTCGAAATAGCCAGGGGCACTACGCCGAGGCCAAAGGCCAGCGAGGTCATGATAATGGGGCGCAAACGCATGCGCACTGCATCCAGTGTGGCTTCCAGCAAGTCACGGCCTTGGTCGAATTGTTCCTTGGCAAATTCAACAATCAGAATTGCGTTTTTCGCCGACAAACCCACAGTGGTCAGCAAGGCCACCTGGAAGTACACGTCATTGGCAAGGCCGCGGCCACTGGCTGCAAGCAAGGCGCCCACCACACCCAAAGGCACAATCAGCATGACCGCAAAAGGAATGGACCAGCTTTCATACAGCGCAGCCAGACACAAAAACACGATCAGCAATGACAGCGCGTAGAGCAGTGGTGCCTGCGAACCAGACTGTCGTTCTTCATACGACAAACCAGTCCACTCAATGCCCATGCCTTCAGGCAGATTTTCGGCAATCGCTTCCATGGCATCCATGGCGTCGCCCGAGCTCATGCCGGGTGCAGCTTGCCCTTGAATTTCCACCGCAGGCAAACCGTTGTAGCGCTCAAGGCGTGGAGATGCCATGGACCATTGCGCCGATGAGAAGTTGGAGAAGGGCACCATTTCGCCGTCGTTGTTGCGCACGTAAAACCGGTTCAGGTCTTCCGGCAACATGCGGAACGGTGCGTCGGCCTGCATGTACACGCGTTTTACACGGCCGCGGTCCAGAAAGTCATTGATAAAACTGCCACCCCAGGCTGAGGTGAGTGTGTCGCTGATCTCTGAAACGCTCACACCCAGGGCACCGGCTTTGGCATTGTCAATGTCAAGTTGGTACTGCGGCGTGTCGGCTGTTGCATTGGGGCGAACACCCATCAAAACCGGGTTTTTGGCTGCTTCGCCAATCATGGTGTTTCGAGCTTGAATCAGCGCATCGCGCCCCAAACCAGTTCGGTCCTGAATAAACAGGTTAAAGCCTGATGCATTGCCCAATTCACGAATGGCGGGTGGTGCAAATGCAAAGGCCTGGGCTTCAGGCCAGCTTGCAAATTCAGCCGAGGCGCGTTGCACAATGCCGGCAGCTGAATTTTCTTTGCCGGGGCGTTCGCTCCAGTCGCGCAGGCGTACAAAACCAATACCCGAGTTTTGACCGGTACCGGAGAAGCTGAAACCGGCTACGGTGAACAAAGACTTCACATTGTCACCTTCTTCATTGAGGAAGTAATCTTCCATCTTGGCCAGTACTTGCAGGGTTTGTTCTTGCGTAGCACCCGCTGGCAACTGCACCTGTGTGAAGAATACGCCTTGGTCCTCATCCGGCAAGAATGAGGTGGGTAAGCGCGTGAACATGAACGCGGTAATCGCCAGCAAGCCGCCGTAAATGATCAGCGAGCGCCCAGACTTGTGCAGCATGCGCCCAACAGCGCCCTGATAACGTGCGTTGCTTGAATCAAACTTGCGGTTGAACCAGCCGAAGAACCCTTTTTTCTCATGGGTGTGCCCCTTTTCAACGGGTTTTAGCATGGTGGCACACAAAGCAGGTGTCAGCACCAGTGCCACAATCACCGACAAGGCCATGGCCGACACAATGGTGATTGAAAATTGCTTGTAAATAACACCTGCCGAGCCCGGGAAGAATGCCATGGGTACAAACACGGCCGACAGCACCAAACCAATACCCACCAAGGCACCGGTAATTTGGTCCATCGATTTTCTCGTGGCCTCCAAAGGAGATAAACCTTCTTCGGCCATTACACGTTCAACGTTTTCAACCACCACAATCGCGTCGTCCACCAGAAGGCCGATAGCCAACACCATGGCAAACATGGTCAACGTGTTGATTGAAAATCCGAATGCGGACAGCACTGCAAATGTACCCAGCAACACCACGGGTACCGCAATCGTTGGAATCAACGTGGCCCGGAAGTTTTGCAGGAACAGGTACATCACGAGGAACACAAGAATAATGGCCTCGATCAGGGTTTTGACCACACCTTCAATGGAAATTTTCACGAACGGTGTGGTGTCGTAGGCCACGTCCCATTCCATGCCTTCGGGGATGAGGGGTGTAATGCGCTCCATCTCGGCGATTACGCCTTCAGCGGTGTCCAGCGCGTTGGCACCCGAGGCCAGGCGGATACCAATACCGGATGCATTGCGTCCGTTCCAGCGCGGCAAAATATTGTAGTTTTCACTGCCATAATCAATACGCGCCACGTCTTTCAGACGCACAGTGGCTCCGTCTTCCGTAGTGCGCAAAATAATTTGTTCGAAGTCTTTGGGTGTTTCCAGCAAGGTTTGCGCGGTGATGGTTGCCGTGAGCGTTTGACCTTTCACAGCTGGTGCGCCGCCCAATTCACCCGCCGACACCTGCGCGTTCTGGGCCAGCACGGCACTTCGAATGTCGCCCGGTGTCACTTTGAACTGGTTCATTTTGTCCGGGTTTAGCCAAATGCGCATGGCATATGGACTACCAAACACTTGCACCTCGCCCACACCGGTCACGCGGCTAACAGTGTCTTGCACATTGGTGGTAATAAAGTCGGCGAGCTCGGTGGAGGTATATGCACCATCCACTGCCGTAAATGCAATTACAAGCAAATAGCCTGTTGCACTTTTGGTCACTTGAATGCCCTGACGTTGAACGGCGTCGGGCAGCAGAGGCACAGCCAAACTCAATTTGTTTTGAACTTGCACCTGGGCGATATCGGGATTGGTGCCGGGCTCAAAGGTAAGTTCGATCCGCAGGCGGCCAGTGGAGTCGCTGGTGGACTTCATGTAACGGAAACCATCCAGGCCTGTCATGCGTTGCTCAATCACCTGAGTGACCGAATCTTGCAGGGTTTCTGCCGAAGCACCCGGGTAAGTGGCTTGAATGGTGACAGCGGGTGGTGCAATGGCCGGGTATTGCGCCACAGGCAAATTGAAAATGGCCAACGCGCCGGCCAACATGATAACAATCGCGATCACCCACGCAAAAATGGGGCGATCAATAAAAAATCGGGACATGGTACTGCTCCTGCCAGGCGTTGTTTACTTGTTCTCAGAGTCGGAAAGGATTTCAACTTCCTGACCGGGGCGAACTTTCTGGATACCTTCGACAATCAGGCGATCACCCGCTTGAAGGCCCTCGGCAATCAGCCACTGGTCGCCAATGGCTCTGGCTGTTTCTACGCTGCGTTTTTCAACTTTGTTGTCCTGACCCACCACGAAAGCAGATGGCGCACCGGTTGCATCACGCATGATGCCTTTTTGCGGCACCAGAATACCGGCTTCGCGCACGCCTTCTTCAAGTGAGGCTCGAACATACATGCCGGGTAACAACTGCAGTTTGGGGTTGGGGAATACCGCGCGCAAGGTAACTGTGCCTGTGTTCTGGTCCACGGTCACATCGCTGAATTGCAGTTTGCCTTCTTGTGCGTAGCTGGAACCATCTTCAAGCTTCAAGGTAACTTTGGCGGCGTCTTTGCCCGCGCTTTTCAGCACACCACTTTCCAGGTCACGCTTGAGTTGAAGCAGTTCGCTGGTGGATTGTGTCAGGTCAACATAGATGGGATCCAGTTGCTGAATGGTGGTCAGTGGGTTGGCTTGTCCTTGCTGTACCAAAGCACCTGGCGTAATGCTGGAACGGCCAATTCGACCACTGATGGGTGCAGTTACCTTGGTGTAGTTCAGGTTGATTTGCGCCGATTGAACGGCGGCTTTGCCCGAGGCCACATCGGCCTCAGCCTGTTTCAGCGCTGCGTAGGCGTCATCACGTTCTTGTTGGCTTACCGCGTTGAGTTTGGCCAGTTCCTGGAAACGATCGTTTCGAATTTTCGCGCTGGTCAGGTTGGCTTGCGCTTTTTCAAGCATGGCTTTGGCACTTGCATATTCGGCTTGATAGGTGGAAGCGTCAATTTGATACAGGGATGTGCCTGCTTTGACGTCACCACCTTCTTGAAACTGGCGGGCCTTGATGATCCCATTCACTTGGGGGCGCACCTCTGCGATCAGGTAGGGGCTGGTTCGGCCAGGCAATTCGGTGTAGAGCGACACGGGCTTGGCAGCCACATCAAACACCCGAACTTTGGGCAGAGCGGGGGCTGCTGCAGCATTTGCACCGCCTTCTTGACTGCCGCAGCCGGCCAGGGTCAACGTGCCAACAGTCAACAAGGCGCTGGTGCCCAGAGCCATTTTTCTTATATTAATCATGGTACTACCTCGAAATTAGCAATGCGGGAACAGTGAATAGACAAGAATACTGAATGAACGTTCATTTTTTCATTGAAAAAATTGACTGTCAAATTGGGGTTTACCACTGTGCAGGAATGGGATTTGCTCTTAAATCCGCTTAGGCTTCTAATGTGATCAAACAATTTTATTCATGGAGAAACGATTTGGACCTTTCATCAATCGTGATCGTGGGCGGCGGAGCAGGTGGCCTGGAGTTGGCCTGCAAACTGGGGCGCAAGCTGGGCCCCGACCGCGTTACGCTGGTCGACGCCAAGATGTACCACATCTGGAAGCCATCATTGCATGAAGTGGCGGCAGGCACGCTGGACATTCACCAGGAGGGTTTGTCTTACCCCATGTTGGCCCACAACAATGGGTTTAATTTTGTTCTGGGTGCCATGGAGGGTTTGAACACGGATGACAAGCAGGTTGAAATAGCAGCCGTTCGTGATGATGTGGGCGATGAAGTGTTGCCCAAGCGTGTGTTGCAGTTTGGAACGCTTGTGATCTCCGTGGGCAGTCAATCCAATTATTTCGGTGTGAAAGGTGCGCAAGACTTCACCATTTCGCTGGACGGTCCGCAACAGGCCGAGAGTTTTCGCCTGAAGATGCTCAAGCAATTGGCCACGCTTGATTTGCGTAAAAAACTGGATCCATCGGCAAGCCTTGATATCGTCATCATTGGCGCTGGCGCTACCGGTGTCGAGTTGGCCGCCGAGCTGCGGGAAGCAAGCCATGTGCACAGTCGCTACGGCTTTAGCCGAATTGATGCAGCCAGCGATGTAACCATTACCATTCTGGAAGGTGCACCCAGTATTTTGCCGGTGCTGCCTGAAAGTGTGTCCAGCGCGGCTTTGCGTTTGCTCGAGCAACGTCACATTACTGTGGTCAACAATTGCAGGGTGGTCGAAATTTCATCCAAGCAAGTATTGGATGCCAGTGGCAATCGTTACCAAGCCGATTTGTGTGTGTGGGCGGCGGGCATCAAGGCACCGGCGTGGCTGGCCAATTTGGGCTTGCCGGTGAACCGCAACAATCAACTGGAAGTCGAGGGTGACTTGCGGGTAAAGGGCCAGCAGCATATTTTTTCATTGGGTGATTGCGCGGCTTGTGTGCAACCCGATGGAAGCATGGTGCCTCCGCGCGCGCAATCGGCGCACCAGCAGGCCGACTACATTTACAAAACCATATTGAATGCTGAACGTGGCAAGGCAGCCCTGGGTAAACCTTACCTGTACAAAGACCACGGTTCTCTGGTATCGCTGGGTTCTCGCAGCTCGGTGGGTAGTTTAATGGGCGGCCTGTTCAAGGCCAGCAGCATGTTTGTGGAAGGTTTTTTTGCGCGCAGCATGTACGCAAGTTTGCACCTGATGCACCACTATGCAGTGCTGGGCGGCATGAAAACTTTTTTGCTGGCCATGGCGCGTTTTCTGCTCAAACGCGCCACGCCTTTGGTGAAATTGCACTAAGCCATATCGGCAGGTTTTTGGATCAACAGGTGCGCAGGTCTGCCACGGCCTTCTTGCCGAAATCCGGACCGAGAAGGTAGTGCACCAGCCTCTCGCCGGCCATGTTCGGACTGCTCAGGGCATTGCTGTTTTTTAGCTCAATAAACCGCTGTTTGTTGGGAAACAGTGATTCATCGGTTTCCCGAATTTGTGTTTGCATGGCGGTGTCGATCACGCCGGGCGCCAAGCTGCAAATGGCGACGTTTGGTAGTTTGTCTTGTTGAACAGCCTGAGCATGCATGTCGAGCGCCGCCTTGGTGGCGCAATACACGCTCCAGCCTGGGTAGGCACTTTGGGCGGCACCACTGGACACATGCAATATTCGTAGTTGTTGATTGCCCTGAATTTTTCGGGTGAGCATGGCGCTCAGCGCCAGCGGCACTGCAACATTGAGCTGAATACTGCGGGAAATATCAGGAGTGGCTTGAGCATTCAATGGACCTATTGGGGACACCACACCTGCATTGTTAATTAAAAGCAAAAGTGTTGTGTTTGCAATGAATTCCAGCAACTGCGCGCTGCTTTCAAGCTGCCCAAGTGCGCCATGCTCAGCCAAATCGAGGCTAATTTGCTGAAGATCCTTGTTGTATTCCTGTTGAAGTGCTGTGTTTTGTGATCGGGAAATGCCCAGCACAGGATGCCCTTGGTTCAGCAACGCGCGGGCAATGCCCAAGCCAAGCCCTTTGCTATGGCCTGTTACTATCGCTTTAATCATTGTTTTTGATTCAATTTCAGATACAGAATTGAGCTGGCCAGCAACAAAGTGACCGCATTGGCCACTACAACAGGCCATTGCCGCACCATTAAACCGTAAACAAGCCATAGAAGCACGCCCAAACAAAAACACGCGTACATGCCCAAAGAAATACTTCGGGTGTCGCGTGTTTTCCAGCAATACACCACCTGTGGAATAAAAGAGAAGGTGGTGAGTGCGGCGGCCACAAAGCCCAAGGTTTGGGCCCAATCCAGTTGCATTAGTCGGCCTGTATTTTCTGGGCTGTTTCCTTGTAGGCGGCAATGCGCCCACCGCCTATGGCAATCGCTTTGTTGATGGCTGCACGGGCTTCATTCTTGCGATCCAATTTCAGCAGGGTTTCAGCCAGGTTGTTCCAGGCATCTGCCATGTCGGGGTACACACCCACTGCCTTGCGGTAGTGCTGTTCGGCTTCCACATAACTTTTGGCCCCATAGGCCAGGTTACCCAAACCAAAATGAAACCAGGGCTCAGTGGGCCAGGTTTTCGCACCCTGTTGGTAAGCCTGACCGGCTTTCTCAGTGTTGGAGCGCTCAAGCGCAACCGCTGAATTCAGATAGCCTTGTGCATTCACGTAGCTGGGTGGTTCGGCGGTGGTTTTAATCACGGTAAAGCCCCAGTTCTGTGAGCGTTCCCAAAGTTTCAAAAAGGTGGCCACGGGGATCAACTCACGTTCCTTCGGGCCAGAGCGCAAAACCATGCTGTTGCTGCCAGGCTCGTAACCCACCACCACGGCGTAGTGCCATTGCGGTGCAATCGGCAGTGAAAGATTCAGCAAAACCACCACGGGTGCGCCAGCATTCAGGGCGTCAAACAGGGCGGGAAGTTTGGGCTCAATTTGGTAACTCAGGTAGCCCAAGCGGCGGGGTGCAGCCAGCATTTCAAGTTGCAAGCTGCCTTGGCGGCCAGGCAAGTAAACCAGCTCAGCCAGTTTGTTCGGATCGGTATTTTCACCGGCATGGTTGAGCACCATGGCCAATGTTGACGGGCCGCAGTAAAACTCTTCCTGTGCGAAAAACGGCACGTTTTTGAGTTCAACAGGTGCTTGGGTTTGAACGGTGTTTTGAAGGTCTTGCGGGACTGTTGGCAAAATTGAACAAGAGGCCAACAGCCCTACAAGTACAGCTGAGCCCGCCAAGCGGGCCCAGGCGGTACTGGAAAAACGTAATTTCATCGAACGGAACGGGTAAACGGAAATACCTTGGTGAGGCCAAGAATGTCGGTTACCAACAAAATAATGAAGACAGTAAATAGTACACCAACAATGCCGGCACCTGCGGGTGCGTTCTCAATGTGGGCGGCAAGCTTCTGGGCTTCTTCTTCTGTCATGGAATCCACACGGGCCTTGGCAACTTCAGGGCTTACACCATGAGCTTGCAGTGCTTTGGCAATGTCTTCACGATCGAAGAATTGCTTGAGTTCGGAGCGATCTTGCTGATGCATGGCAACCGCTTCTTCGGTGCTCACGATTGCTGCGTGGGCTGGTGCCACAATAAAGCTGCTTGAAAAGCTCAACAAAACTGCCATTGCTGTTGCGCGCATAGTTTTAGTCATTTTATAACTCCATCATTCTTGTGTGTGGGAAAGACCATCATAGGGTTAAACAAGCTTTACTGCTCATTTATTCCGAGTCAACCAAACGAAGGCCGTTGCGTTTTAGTTGACATCACAGCAAGGAGGATTTGTGATGAAAACTCGATTGTTCAGGATTTTTTCGGCCAGCTTTGCTGTTTTGACTGGTCTTGCCTTGGCGCCCATGCAGGCCCAGGCCGTCAATATTTCGATTGGCGTGGGCGGGGAAGTGCTCCCCGGCGTGTATGGTTCAGTCAATATCGACAATGGGCGCTACCCAACGCTGGTCTATGCAGAACCGCTGATCGTGACTCGCCCCTCGCGAATCCTGTCTCCGGTGTACTTGCACGTGCCCCCAGGGCATCTGAAAAAATGGGGTCGATATTGTGGTCGCTATGACGCATGTTCACGGCCGGTGTACTTTGTGAAGTCTCGTGATTACTACGACTTCAGCCCCCGCTACATTGAACAGCGTTACATCTATCGCGATCGTGTCACCTACGTAAATCGCGGTGGCTACGACCGTCGCGATTATTATGATCGCCGGGACTATGACCGTCGTGATTACGATCGCCGTGACTACCGCGAGCATCGCCGGGATCATGATCACCGTGGGCATGGTAAACACTGGAAACACGATGATCGTGGCCATGGTCATGGCAAACATGGTCGGGGTAGAGACGACTAAACTGTTAATAATTGGTTTTAATTTCAATTCACAAAGCCGGCTGGTTCAGCCGGCTTTGTTTTTTTAACTCAAGGGGTTAATCATTTGTAAGTAAAAAGCTGACATAATGTAGGAATCTGTGTTCTTGAACAATTGTTTGATTGATTTTCAGTTTGATATCGCGATAAGCTTTATCTGATTGAAATATAAGTGAAATATTTTTCTTTTACACAAATAAGGGGGTAAAATTCACCCTATTCATTCCTATTATTCCCAGTGTTGAATGGCAAAGTGATTAGGTAATGTTTTGATTAACACT